>Ga0129306_1000039_pt1 | contig 214207 bp, 182 predicted proteins | sample P827metagenome_FD_94438 | JGI IMG/M metagenome (GOLD analysis project Ga0129306, IMG submission 94438) | Capybara group fecal microbial communities from Wisconsin, USA - P827 metagenome | ecosystem: Host-associated > Mammals > Digestive system > Large intestine > Fecal | place: USA: Wisconsin...
GTAACCGACAACTCCTGCCTTGTATTCTGCCAAAACCTTTACTCTCAAGTCAATTGGATAAGGAATTGTAACTCCCATTTTCTAACCTCCAAAAAAAGTGTCTAACTTTTTGGGGTCAGTTCAGTAGCCCGCAACAAAGTGCGGGCGCAGGGGAAGGCTTTCCCCTCATAAAACTTATCTATACAGCTTTACATTGCTGCGGTCAATTGTCTTTTCGCAGGCTTCCCAAAGTCCCTGGAGGTAAGTTGCTCCAAGAGCGCGGTCATACAAACCATAACCTGGCATTGCTTTTTCACCCCAGATCATACGACCATGGTCAGGACGGATAACACCGTCGAAACCAGTTTCGTAGAGAGTCTTAACAATCTTGAACATATCAAAAGAACCTGTGCTTGAAAGGTGAGCAGATTCCTGGAAGTCGAGAACAGGATCATCAATTGCTGTGTTGAACTTAAGGTTACGAACGTGAGCAAAGTGAATGCGTCCCTTAGCAGCCTTAATGAACTCACAGAGATCGTTCTTGCGGTTAGTACCATATGAACCAGTACAGAAAGTCAAACCATTGTGAGGATTGTCTACAGCCTTGAGCATGCGGCAAACCTTATCCTGACTTGTGATGATACGTGGAAGACCAAATACAGGCCATGCAGGATCATCCGGATGAATAGCCATATCAATATTGTATTTATCGCAGACAGGCATAATTGCCTTGAGGAAGTAAACAAGGTTGTTGAAAAGTTTTTCCTCGTCAACTGATTTATACATTTCAAAAAGCTCTTTTACGCGAGCCATGCGCTCAGGTTCCCAGCCAGGAAGAATAAAGCCGTTTGAATCCTTGTCGATAGAAGCAAACATTTCTTCTGGTTTCACACCGTCGATAGCCTTAGAGTTGTAAGCAAGAACAGTTGAACCATCTTCGCAAACGCGGGCAAGCTCAGAACGAGTCCAGTCGAAAACAGGCATAAAGTTGTAGCAAACCATGTGGATATCTTCCTGACCAAGGCGCTCCAAAGTCTTAATGTAGTTTTCGATATACTTATCGCGGTCACCACCGCCAATCTTAATGTCGTCGTGAATATTTACGCTTTCAATTCCGGCAATCTTAAGGCCAGCATCCTGAACTTCCTTTTTGATTTTCTGAATAGCTGCAAGCTCCCATGCATCGCCAGGAACAGAATCATACAAAGTTGTAATAACGCCATGAACACCAGGCACCTGACGAATCTGCTGCAAAGTAACGGAATCAAAACCAGTTCCGTACCAACGTAAAGTCATTTCCATAATATAATCTCCTGAAGACCCCGCCGTCATTGCGAGCGGAGCGAAGCAATCTATATTGCTATAGGGTATTATATCATTGTGTCGTTTGATTATCAACTAATATACTAGCATACAAGTATAGAAAATGTAAAATGAGAGAATACACCTAAAATAATTAAAATATAAATTATTTTCCAAGATAAAAACCAGTTTTACTGTATTCCTGCCATTTATTATACATATCCTGGTAATTATCTTTTATAAAAGCTTGGATTTTGTTAATTTCACGGTCATTCAATATTCCCCTTTCCTGGAGTATTGAGTCACCATTTCCTTTTACAAAAAATTTCGCAGAACCTTCTTCTGTCAGTTTTGAATCACTTGCATGAACATGCATAGCTTCCAGAATACATTTAGAAGTAAAATACAGAAAATAGCCGCAGACCTTAAAAGAATAATACTTCGGCAACGTTATGCCTCAATATATTTTGCATTTGAAGTATAGTACTTCTGTGCAATCGAAAATTCTATATCATCCATATTTGTTTCTATTAGTGTTCCATCAGTAGTCATCACAGCAGCACCTACACCATTATTCAAATCAAAAACACGAATTCCTTCATCAGTTTTTTTGTATGCAAATCCGCAAACAATCATATCTGCATCATCAGAAATCTGCTTTAAATCAGGCATATTGCACCTCCACTGATTTTATTGATTTGAGAAACTCTTCTGGTTGAATATATAAACTTTTCAAAATTGGAATTAAATCAATATATTCTTCTTCTGTTTCTTTATTATGAGCATATTTTGCCATAACAACAAGATACCCGTTATCCCACTGTACAACAGACTCATATCGCTCCAATGAATACGGAGCAATAAATTTTAATCTGCTGTCACCAAAAGAGAAAATAGTATACTGCCCTTCATTTGAAAGATATGCCTTATCGTTCATTCTAAATTCCTAAAGACATTATATTACAAAGTATTGAATAATGCGAGCAATAAAACATACACTATGGAACTAATTACCCGGACTTAAAATCCAATCAAATCTTGCTTTTGAGATACCAGTTCCTTTTCCAAATTTCCATGAACTAATTTTTGCTCTCATTTCTTTATTAATAATATCAGAAAGAATGAATTCGTTCTTAATTTCAATTGTTGTAACCATAACATTTCCATCAGCATCTACTGAGAATGTTATAGTAAATGGGGTTGGCTTAGAAACCTGCATAGAACTCTTTGCTTTCTGAGATAATTCAGTATCAAAACTATATACAGAACGCGAGTTTGACCCTTCCCATGAAATCGAATTCTTATCACTTGAATTGGATTTATTAGGATTTTTTCCAGCACCATTTTCAGAGATTCCAGAAACATTTGCATTGAGAACTTTACTGAACGCATCTCCAGAGGTTACATCATAATTATTAGTATCTTTTTGAGAAGTTGAACTTTTTATAGAACTACTATCATTATTTGAGGCAGTTGCCGCCTCACCAGTAATTGATGTTGCACTATTAACTATTACAGGCTTATTATCTAGTCCATCATTATTTGAAACTTCATTATCCATCAAATCCCACATATCATTAGGATTTGGTTTGTTCTTTTTAATCGAGTTGAAGTCAAAACCATTTGAAAGATCAGTACTGTAAACAGTATTATCTGGTTCACTTGGGACTGGCACATTCGGTTTATCAACAAATTTATTTGAATTATTATTTGAACTTTTCTCTGTTGTACTTTTCTTTATGGAATTACTTGGCTTCGGAGAAGTTTTCACTTCAGTAGACGAAGCATCTTTTGGAGCCGGAGGTTCAACAGCCGGTGTCTCAACAACCTGTTCTACTACAGTCTCACTGCTTGCCGCACTTGCGCTTGCCGCTTCTGCAGGAGCTGGAGCTTCTTCGGTTTTCTGAACTACAGGAGTGCTCGAAAGTACAATCTGAACTTCCTTATACTTAGGCTTATCCGGCTGAGGTTTAATAACGAATGAGAAAATTGTAAATATCAGCCAGAAGAGCACTGTGCCTGCAATTGCGAAAAACTCGCTTGTGTGTTGAGGATTGCTGTCTTCTCCTAAAAGCGGAGTTCCCTTATAGTTTATCATTTTTCTGCCGTTGTCCTTAGATTTATGACGCAATAACCGCTTTCGCGAATCACATCAAAAATCTTAACAATTGTACCATTTGTTACTTCTGAATCTGCTTCGAGCGAAACCGGGAACTCTTCTTTTTTTGTTGTTCCAGTATCAAAACTTAAAAGCTCTTCACCAAGTGTTGCCATAGAAACTTCCTTGTCATTAAAAAACAAGGCACCGCTTTCATCTGCAGTAATTGTAATTCCCATCAGGCTTGTAGATTCCGAAGTATGACTCTGCGGAAGATTCAGTTTGATTCCCGGTAAAGTTGCAAAGGTTGTAGAAACAAGGAAAAAGAGAATCAACTGAAATACAATATCAATCATAGGGGTCATATCCACATTCGAGCGGATACCTTCCCTTTTTGTCTTTAGTTTCATATGCGACCTCGCTTAGCGAACGCGACCTGTGAGACGCAAAAGAACAGAAGTTACTCTTGCTTCCATTTCAACTACACGGCGGTTTACGCGTGAAACAAAATAGTTATGGAAAATAACAGAAGGAATTGAAACACACAATCCGGCTACTGTAGTAACCAATGCTTCGGCAATTGCACCAGCAAGCAAAGAAGGATCTCCCATTGAACCGCCTGCACCAAGAACACCGAATGCTTTGATATTACCAGTTACAGTTCCAAGCAATCCGAGCAAGGTTGCAATATTTGCAATAGTTCCGAGCGGAGTCAGAAAGTGCTCGAGATGAGGAATCACAAAATCCATTTCAGCTTCTACTGCCTCGCGCAAATCATGTTCTTCATAACGCCGACAATCCATAGCCTTTTTGATTACCTGAGAAAGCGGTGTATCAGCCTGAGCACAAGCTACAGCACACGCTTCAAAGTTACCAGCTGCAAGAGAACCATCAAGGTCGCTCATCAATTTGGCATCACGTTTTTTGATATTTATAAAATAAATACATCGCTCAATAATAATAAATGTTGCAATAATTCCGCAAATGATAATAGGAATCATCAACGGTCCGCCTGATTTTAATGTCTGAAACATATATACCTCCAACATGTCATTCCCCGGCTTGACCGGGGAATCTATTTTAGAATATGAACTTTAATAGTACAGTTGCTGAACCACCGCGTGACGCATACTTTCCGGCATATACGCGGGTTTCGCCCTGATACAATTTAATCAAATCATTTACAGAAAGAATTGCGCGCACAGATGGTGTAATACGAACAAAGCCTTCTGCATTTACGACAGGTGTTTCAATCTCCGAATTAATCAGCATAATAAATCCGAGAGTTGCGCCCCATCGAACCTGTTCATCCTGAAGATTAAGTGCAAGACGAACAGACTGTTTACTTTCAAGAGCTGGAACATCAATCCAGTTAGAATGCCAGCCGCCACTTATACTGAAAATCTCATAAGTATAGGCAAGAGAAAAATCAGTAATAAGCAGCTGATGATCTTTCTGATTAATAAAATATAAATAAGTACTATCATCAGAATAATCAGCTTCCCAAACGCCATTGTCATAAGCAGTCTGGTAATATTCAATAACGGCATTACCCGTAAAAGCTGATTTCAAAGGCAAAGTCAAATTAAACTTTCCATACCAGTCTGAAGTTTCTGTCGTATTATAATTGATTTCTGAAAACTTATATTTATTTTCGAGCTGCCAGATATGAGGTTTATAAGATTTGATTCCGCCCTCTAAAGCAATTCCTACACGACGATTAGCAAAGTAAACTGGGAATGATGAATCAATTCCAACAGTAAATGGAACAATTACAGGTTTATCATTCAGATGATTTCCAACAACGGCAGAAGCACTTCCAAATAACCGAAGCATATCATTCTGCCACTGAAGGTCTGCTGAAAATTCTGCTCTATGTCCTGTGCCAAAAGAATCACTTGCGAATTCAGTTCCAAAAGAATATGCAGCTGTAATTCCTGTATCAAAACCATGGCCCTTCCATCTGATATAAGCAGAAGGTTCTAAATCCATATAAGCTATTGTTGGAATGCAATTGCATTTTTTATCTGCATAACGATTATAAAAATCAATACCAGCATCAAAGCCGGTATAAAATCCATTTGAAAATTCATAACAGATTTTCCCGGCAGCATTATAAGTATCATGATTAAAAAGACTTACAGGAAATCCATCAGAAACATCAGACATAACGTTTCCCTGAAGTCCGTCTGCTGCAGTCTGATAACTGCCTCTAGCACTCCATGTAAGATTATTTTTCTTATAAGATTTTTCAATTTCAATCTTTGTAAGACGATCACTAAAACCATCTGTAAAAGAATGACCTGCATAACCAGCAGCAGAATCATGTGACAATGCAAATCTGAACGGACTTTCACCTACATTACGGAATACAGCAATATCACCTTTGAACAAGGTTGGATAACCACCACCAAGCAAACCTTCTGCATAAACAGACTTATCTGTAACAATAGTTTTACCAGTTGCTATTTCTGTATTTTCTGTAGTTTCAACTTCTGGAAGAACGGGCTCAACTCCACCACTTCCTGCTGAAACAGGCTTAGTAGAAAGTACATCGCTAAAATCCGGCAATGCATCTGCTTCAGCTTTTTCTGTTTCACCAGAAATAACGGTTGTAACTTCTGGTAATTCAATATTCTGCGCAAAAACAAAGCCTGCAAAAGTCAGCGAACAAAGAATTAAAACTGATTTTTTATAAAGTCGTTTCATAATAAAACTCCACTATTTTCCATCTGACATTATTAAAACTAATTTCGGGCGTCACCGGTTACACGGTCAACACGCTGTGCCTGTACACTATCAGGGTACAGTTCTTTAAGAAGTTTTGCCGTTTCGCGGGCATCTCCTATAAGACCTTCAGCAGCAAATGCTTCTGCCGCTCCGTAAAGAGAACCTGCGGCTCCCTGCTCATTTTTTACACCACGATAATATTCTGCAGCACGAAGATACATCTGCGCCGCTTTTTTATTCTGGCCGTTTCTGCGTTCATAATCTGCGATGAACTCGGCATTGCTTGCTGCGTCCGCAAGTTCTGAACCTGCAGTCTGTTTTGTAAGAAGACGAGTTGCCAGATCATAAGCTTCTTTTTGAGTGTAAAGGCTTTCTGCATAAAGGCGAACAAGTTCTGTTCCAGCATGGCGGCCAGCAGCACTACCCTCGCCGAGTTTTGCAAACTCAGTTTCCTTTTCTGCAACGCGGCGGTCTGTACCATTTACGATTTTTTCCAGTTCTATAAGGCGCTTACCAATTTCATCATCAGCGGCCTGCTGTGGGAAATCTTTTATAAGAGTTTTTGCAATCAAAAGTGCCTGGCTGTAATTTTCCTGAGAATAATAAGCTGTAAGAAGATTTTTATTTGCTCCATACAGGTAAACGCTCGAAGGATATTTCTGAAGCAAGGTACGGTTCAGCATGATTGCACGGTCAGTTTCGCCCAGACGCAATGCACAGTCTCCACCATAAAAGAGAGCTGCGTCACTGAAGGTTCCCGATGTGTATTTATAGATGTAAGAAGTAAACTTACTGTAAGCATCAGAATATTTTTCATGAGCGTAATAAACTTCGCCAGAACGATACATTGCTTCTTCTGCATAAGAAGATTTTGGAAGCTCTTCATAAATGCGGCGGTAAAGCATATCTGCCTGAGAAACTTTATTCTGGCGTTCATAAATTCTTGCTGTCATAAAAATTGTCTGTGCAGCAAAATCATCGCGTCCGCTTGTATAAGGAGCAAGCAGTTCAATTGCAGAATCGTAATTTTCATAATCAGAGAAAATCTCTGCACTTAAAATAACAGCTTTCTGTTTCGGCTCTCCATCTTTTGAATATCTTACAAGGTTACCTGCCTGTACCGAAGCATTCTTAAAGTCACCGCTTTGAAGTGCAGCTTTAACTGCATATTCATAACTTTTAAGGACATAAGCATTTTCTTTTACAGGGCTTTCCATTGCAAAGCGAACAAATGATGAATAAGCATTCTTGAACTCTGCTGAGTTATATTCTGCATAACCTTTATAGTAAAGACTCAAAATTGCAAAATCTGAACTTGAAGAGTTCTTTGAAATATATGAAGCAAAATGCTCAGAAGCCTTTTTCCACAAACGAAGATTTACACAGCAAAGTCCACATAAATAATCTTTTTTCTCAGAATTGCTGCTGGCAGAGATTTTATAAGACTGTTCATAACGGCCGCACAAAAAAAGTGCCATAGCATAATCAAACTCAAGAGAATTAAGTCTTGCATATTCAGAACAGGCGGCTTCATATCTTCCCATTTTACAGAGAGCTGAAGCAAACAATTCTCCACAACCAGAATCTACTTTTTCATACTGACCGTTTCTATAGTAGTAAGAAGAAATTGCATATTTAGCATTATCATCAGGATTTTTGATTTTTGCATAAACAGCAGGAACTTCATCCCATTTTTCTAACTGAACCTTACACTGCAAAAGAGCAGAATAAAAAGAATCATTGACATTTTCAGTTGTAGATTTTTTTACAAATGATTCAACCGAAAGAAGTTTTTCTTCTGCAATATTTACAGGACGATTCTGTTCAAGAACAATTTTTGCAGTATACAGATTTTGAAGTAACCAGGTTTCGGTATTTTCCTGTGCATCTATATTGGCAAGATAAGTTTCTGATTTAGAATAATTTTTTGAGTTATATTCATCTATTGCAAGGCGTAACCAGAACTCGTTTAGTAATTCCGGATTATCCTTAAAGTTTTCTTTTGTAGTTGCAAGAACTTCCCCTGAATCTGCGATATTGTTTTCTGAAGAAATCACATAAGCTTTTTTGAGGGCTGAAACTGCAAGAGTGTCTACTCCACTTTCGAGTACACGGCAATATGCATCATAGGCTTTTTGATTTTGCTTTGCTTCTGCACAAGCATCGCCGTAATAAAGACAGAGTGTATAATAGATTTCATTTTCGAAATCACTCTGACTTAATTTTTCAAAAAGGGAAATTGTTTTTTTGTAGTTCCCGGTTTTATTATAAGCAACAAATAATTTCTGAAGACTTTCTGTATATTCATTTGAAGAATAAGAATTGCCGTTAGAAACTACATATTCAAAAAGTGAAACTGAATCTTTATATTGTTCAATTTTATAGAACACACGTCCAGAATACAAAACTGACTGTGCATACCATTCCATACTATCGTTAGTTAGGCAAAGCTTGCACGCCAAATAAAGTTTATCGATTGCAGAATTATAATCACCTTTCTGATAGTAAGCGCGTCCTAACAAATATGTAGAACGAATGATTTCTGCAGAACCAGAATGCATATAAGCAATTGCAGACTCAAGAGTTTTTACAGCCTCATCATAACTTTCCATATTTATAAGAGCTTCACCCTTGTAAGCAAGAGCATTATGAGTAAAAGTTGATTCAGGATAATTTTTCTGTAATTGATCTGCAGCAGAAACTGTTCCCGGATAAAATCCGTTTTCGAAAGTCTGCTTCACTTCGTTATAAAGCTGGGCATCAGATGCAGACATATCTGCTGCAAATAATGCACAAGCAGTAATAAAAAAAACAAAAGAAAGAATAATTTTTTTCATAATTTTTAGTTAGGAAAGAAATTCTCCGAAGACTTCACTCTTGTCAGATATACAAAATCATCTGCATAGAAATAGCAGAAATCTTCAAGTGTCATTTCTCTTCCGTTCATAAATACATTGCAGTTAAATCCACCGTCATCCTGGAAGTATGGGAAGAATGCAACACATTCATTAAAGGCCATAACTTCAGGTGTTACAGTTCTGTCGGTTCCTCTGATTGCACCAAGATAGAAAGTTCCCGGTTCAATAGATGCAAGCACATAAAGCATAGATCTTAAAACCGAAACTGTGTAACCGGTGTTCTCAATAAAGGTAACAGTATTTGCAACTCCTTTTTCTGTAATTGAAGATGCAAACGGATTTATTGTAACATCAACTCCAGACTGATTAAAAAGATAGTTCTTTCCTGCATAAACAGAAATAACCGCTGAAGCAAGATTTCGTACCCAGTTCAAAGAGAAAAACAAGTCATACTTTTGAGAAAGCACACCCTGTCTTCCATTATTCTTTACTGTAACTGTTTCTTTTATCAGAGGCTCTCTTTTTAACAGTCCGCCGGAAAGTGGCTCAACGAGTCCATCCGCTATCCATTTAACAAATCCAGCAGAAGAAAGCAACAGATTTTTTTCAGATTTATCTGATTTATCTATATTTTCGAACTTTTTTCCGGTAGAAATGTGAACAAGCTCACCACTTTCATCATACATTGCATCATCTACCATAGAAATTGCTGGCAATTTTTCACGGATTACGGCAGCCATCTGCTTCATGCTATGATAAACCTGTGGGTCTGAAAGTACATAATTCCATGGAAGTTTTGTTTCTGTGATATTCATTACATCTTCAAAAGAAGCTGAATAAAACTTTTCAAAAGGCATTCCGGTTGGAACTCCACGTGCTGCATAATTTCCAAAAATTACAAGATCAGCAAGTGCAATTTTTCCCTGTGGAGTAAACTGAATGAAAACTTCACTATCTTTAAGGAAATAATAACGGATGCGAATTGGCTTTCCGCTTCTTTTATCACGAATCAAAACCCAGCTGCCGGCCGCATCTCCAGGATACAAATCCTGTTCTTCGGTAAACATTCCCTTATCTGAATAAACATTTACTTTGATAACTGCATGAGGAGCAACAAACACATTAAAAGTGCTTTCATTTTCTTCCAGACGAATCTGAAATTTTTCTCCATTGTCGTTTGCCCGGATTTCAGGCTGATTCAAACGAACCTGACTTAAAGGTGCTGTAAACCACACTTCTTCAAGCCCGTCACGGATTTCAGAAGAATCTGGAATTCCAAGACGGTTGTATCTTGCAAACAAGGGTGAAAAAAGAACAAGTCCTGCAATTATCAAAAATAACTTTTTCATTACATCTCCGCACGATCTGTATCGGTAGTTCCTTCTGCATATCTGATTTCTGCCTTTACGAGAGAACCATCAGGCATGCGAATCATTCCATCTTTTATTTCATCCGGATGATTTCCAACCGGTGCATTTGAAAGCAAAAGTTTAAGGCGGTTCAACTGATTTACTTCTGAACTACCAGGATCGTAATCGATTGCGCTGATATTAGCAGCTGGGAAGCGGCGGCGAAGTTCCTTAATCATACCCTTTCCGGTTACGTGGTTAGGCAGACAGGCAAAAGGCTGTACACAGGCAATGCTTGGTGCGCCTTCGTGAATCAATTCAACCATTTCGGCAGTGAGGAACCAGCCTTCACCAGTGATATTTCCAATCTGTACAATATCATCAACTCCCTTCATCAAATCATAAATTGAAGAAGGCGCTTCAAAACGACGGCTCTTGCGAAGGTATTTTTTCATCTTATTGCGGTAAAGCTCTAAGCCCCAGACAAGCAGGCGGGCATTGCGCTCTGTCTTCTTAGGGAAGGCTAACTGCTCGTGACGGAAAATACCGGTCGAGAATGAATAGAAGAAGAAGTCTGCAAGGTCTGGCATTACACACTCTGCACCTTCTCTTTCAATTGTTTCAACAATCTGATTGTTTGCAGTCGGATGGAATTTAACAAGGATTTCTCCAACTACACCTACACGCGGCTTTTTGATTGGCTTGAGCGGAAGATTATCAAAGTCGCGGATAATATCGCGCATCAGTTTATGATAGTCATGCCATGAAACTCGTTTAGAGAACAAAGCTTCTGCGCGGGCATTCCATTTTTCATACATCTGATTTGCACTGCCCGGAACTGCTTCGTAAGGTCTTGTGCGGTAAAGAACACGCATAAGAACATCACCAACCATAATTGATTTTACAAGATTATCAATTACTGGAAGTGTAATCTTAAAGCCTGGATTTTTTTCAAAGCCCTGAGCGCTCAAAGAAAGAACAGGAATCTGTCCCCAGCCTGCGTCATTCAAAGCCCGGCGAATAAATCCAATATAGTTTGTCGCGCGGCATCCGCCACCAGTCTGAGTAATAATTAAAGCAGTCTTATCCAAATCATACTTGCCGCTTTCCAGAGCAGAAATCATCTGACCTGCAACAAGAAGTGATGGATAACAAGCATCGTTATTTACATATTTAAGACCAGCTTCAACAGCCTTAGGGTCTACAGCATCAAGAACAACAAAGTTATAACCGCAAGCCCCGAAAGCCTTCTGCAAAATGCGGAAGTGAATTGGAGACATCTGAGGTCCAATGATTGTATAGTTCTTGCGCATTTCTTCTGTGAAGACAACGCGATTATAAGCAGAAGATTTAATTACCGGCTTAGCCTTGTTTCTGCGACGTTCCTTTACAGCTGCAATAAGAGAGCGGATACGGATACGAACCGCACCAAGGTTACTTCCTTCATCAATCTTGATAAGGGTGTACATTCGGCTCTTTGCGCGGAGGATTTCGTCTACCTGGTCGGCAGTTACAGCATCGAGACCACAACCAAATGAAGTAAGCTGAACCAGTTCGAGCGAAGGCATTTCGCTTACAAACTGAGCTGCACGGTAAAGTCTGTTATGGTAAACCCACTGGTCAATAATGCGGAGTGGGCGTTCAATATTTCCAAGATGAGCAACAGAGTCTTCTGTAAGAACTGCAAGTCCAAGTCCGTTAATCATCTCTGGAATACCATGGTTGATTTCAGGATCAAGGTGATATGGACGGCCGGCAAGTACTATACCGCTTCCGCCCTTTGTAATGATTTCTTCGAGAGCCTCTTCACCCTTCTGGCGAACATCTGCGCGGAACTTTTCCTGCTCAGCCCAAGCCTTGTCTACTGCATCATAAATCTGCGCTCGAGTAAGCTTATCAAACTTAGGAAGCAATTCTTCGCACAAGCGCTCTGCAAGACGAGGTTTATCATAAATCGGCAGGAAGGGATCCATATAAGTAATAGTCGGATCCTGACGAAGTTCATCAATATTATTGCGAAGTACTTCCGGATAGCTTGTTACGATAGGACAGTTATAGTGGTTACCAGCGCCAGGGTCTTCCTGATGTTCATAAGGAGCACAAGGATAGAAAATGAATTTTATACCACGCTGAATCAGGCTTTCTACATGACCATGACTGATTTTTCCAGGGTAACAGACAGATTCAGACGGAATGGTTTCAAGGCCTTTTTCGTAAACATTGCGGCTTGAACGCTGGCTCAAAATTACGCGGAAGCCCAGTTCGTTGAAGAAGGTAAACCAGAGGGGATAATTTTCGTACATATTGAGTACGCGTGGAATTCCAACATCGCCCATTGGAGCGTCTTCCGGTCTGCGAGGCGCATAATTAAAGAGTCTCTTATATTTCCATTCAAAAAGATTTGGTAATGGACCTGAATCATCATCATCAAGTCCTGTATTCTTTTTATTGCTTGCATCAATTACATTACCTTCAAGTTCGGCACCCTTTTCGCAGCGGTTACCTGTAATGAAAGTACGTTTTTCATCTCCAGTAGAGAATGTATTAATAGTAAGAAGACAGTTATTCTGACACTTTCCACAGCGGCGAAGTTCAAGGTCTACGTGGAATTTTTCAAGCTGTTCAAGAGTTGCAATGCCGGAACGAACATCATGAACGGTATCTTCCGGCTCACCTGGTTTTGGAGCCATAAGATCCTGCCACTGATCATAAGCAATAAGGGCAGAACCATAAGCACCCATAAGACCTGCAACATCAGGGCGGTAAACCTGAACACCTGCAATTTTTTCAAAGGCACGGAGAATGGCATCATTAAAGAAAGTACCCCCCTGAACTACTACTTTCTCGCCTATGTCGCTTGCTTTACGGAGTTTTATTACCTTGAACAAAGCATTTTTGATTACTGAGTATGAAAGACCTGCCGCAATATCTGCAACAGAAGCACCTTCCTTTTGAGCCTGCTTAACGCGTGAGTTCATGAAAACTGTACAGCGGCTACCAAGGTCTACAGGCTTTTGTGCCATAAGGGCAATCTTACCGAACTCTTTTACGTCCATGCCCATTGTGTTGGCAAAGTTATCAAGGAAGGAACCACAACCAGAAGAGCAGGCTTCATTCAACTGAATGGAAACAATAGCACCGTCCTTCATACGGAGGCACTTCATATCCTGTCCACCAATGTCGAGAAGGAACTCAACGCCAGGGACAAAGAAGTTAGCAGCGCGGAAGTGAGTGATTGTTTCAACTTCACCTGAGTCTACACCAAGGGCTGCCTGGAAAAGTGCTTCACCGTAACCAGTTGATACGGCACGGGCAATATAAACATCTTCAGGAAGCTGAGCATAAAGATCTTTCAAAACCTGAACAGCAAGTTCAACAGGATTTCCCTGATTGTGTGCATAAAAGTCCCAGATAATACGGCCGTCTTTATCTATAAGACAAGCCTTTGTTGTTGTAGAACCAGAGTCCAGACCGAGGAAAACAGGACCGTGAGTCTTTTTCAAGTCGCCGCGCTTAGCTTTCTGCTCTGAATGGCGAACCTGGAATTCATCCAGTTCTGCCTGATTTTTAAAGAGAGGTTCAAGACGCTGAACTTCAGAAAGCTCTGCACCTACGAGATTTTTAAGATTTTCACGGAACTCGCTGATTGTTGGGAACTTAAAATCAGTTCCCTCAGTAAAGCTTCTTTCGGCACCAAAAGCACAACCGCTTGCGACAAAGAGCTGGCTGTCCTCAGGAACTATAATTTCATCATCTTTAAGTTTAAGGGTATCAACAAACCGAGCACGAAGCTGGTCAAGGAAGTGCAAAGGTCCACCAAGGAAGGCAACATGACCACGAATCGGCTTACCACATGCAAGACCAGAAATAGTCTGCGATACAACAGCTTGGAAAATAGAAGCTGCAATATCCTCGCGGCGTGCACCTTCATTAATCAAAGGCTGAATATCAGTTTTTGCAAATACACCACAGCGGGCAGCGATAGGATAAATCTGCTGCATACCTTTAGCGAGTTCATTCAAACCGCTTGCATCAGTTTCGAGCAAAGCTGCCATCTGATCAATAAAGGCACCTGTACCGCCGGCACAAGTACCATTCATACGCTGCTCTACACCACCACGGAAATATGTAATCTTGGCATCTTCACCACCAAGCTCAATTACAACATCAGTCTGAGGAATCAGTTTTTTTACAGAAGTTGTAGCGGCAATAACTTCCTGAATAAAAGGAATATTAAGCCACTGAGAAACAGAAAGTCCGCCAGAACCAGTTACTTTGGCAGTAACAGTACGTTCTTCGCCGCCTTCAACATTTGCAACAAGAAAATCAAGAGCTTTATTTACAACAGAAATAATTGTACTGCGGATATCAGCACGGTGACGCTGATAGTCACCATAGATCAGTTTATCATCATCATCAAGCACCGCAACTTTAACAGTTGTAGAACCAACGTCAATTCCGATGCGGATAGGAAGTAATTCTTTATCACTCATATCCTTTTATTTTAATGGTAAAGCCCTACTTAGTCAAACCAACAAAGATTTCACGGATTTTAGTTGTAAATTCTTCGGTATCAGCCCTAAGTTGACGAAGGAACGAGTTATCTTCAAGAGGTCCAATTACATTGTCCATCTCTTCATCACTTCTATAAACCATATTACGATAATAATCGGTATAATCCTTTTCGCGCGATTTTAATGAAGCAGTGTAAATATCATAAGCAACAATAGAAACATCATCTGTAATATTGCGGTATAAATCTACAGAGAACTCTTCGATTGGACGCGAGTAAAGCTGTTCAAGAAGATAAAGCGCATAACGAACCTTATACTGGTCATAAGCAAAACTACATAATTTATAAAATTCATGAACTGCTTCCCAGGTATTTATTTCACCAATTTTAATGGAATTAAACAATTCACGGATTTTTTCTGATGGAATAATCTGTCCGCCAACATTTTCCCATTCTGTAAAAAGAGGAAGGGTTCGGATTCTTGCAACCAGATCAAAGGTAAGCATATCCTGATTAAGAGACTGACAGAATTCCATAAGAGTTTTGGTAGCATAATACTTTACAACCTTTCTATATGTCTTATAGGCCTGTACTGGTTTATAAATAACAGCACCATATTTTTTCTGACAAATCGGATCATTCAATGTAAACTCAGCTTCTGAATTCTGATGAAGGAAATCTTTTGCCGCCTGCAGCAGTTCCTCATCAGTAGTCTTTCCTTCAAGATATTCACTATCTGTAGATTGAAGATATCCCAAAGTCAAACGAATTATACGCTCCAAAGCCTGCATTGTTTCCTGCATTGTATCTGGAGCAAGAGGATCTGTTTCAATAATCTGAAGTTTATGAACGCGTTTATCTCTTTTTAAGAACTTATTTCTATTTCTGGAGATGGCAAACATATCATACATAAACCACCAGGCAGGAATAATGCTGATTTCTGGCGCACCATTTTGTCCTGGAGCAACAAGTGCAAAAGGATACGGAATATCAAGCTCATACTGATAGCTTCCTTTTGAAACAAGTACAAATGAAGCAAAACGAGAGTTATGTTTAAAATCACTGCACAAGCCAGGCCAGAAACCACGTTTGGCAAAAATCTCACCATCAGGACTTCGACTGTTATGATTACTTCCGATTGTAGCACCGGCAGCAATATTGCTTTGTCCCATAATAGTTGTTGCAATAAGGAATGAAGAGTTATGATGCTGCTCGTGGAATGGGAAAATCAGGTTATTCAAAACTTCACAGCATGAAACAGTAGAATTGTCTCCGAGAACAGAGTTCAAAAGACGTGCACCATATTTTATCTGACAGTTGCGGCCAATCACAAAACGAACTGCAACGGCCTGATAGAAAATCTTACTTCCATATCCAAGGATTCCATTTACCATTTCTACACCCTCGCCAACCTGCGAAGGCTCTTCTTCAGAAGAAAGAATTGTAATGTTCTTTAACTTAAAGGCACCCTTTATATATGTTGCTTTACCAATCTTTGCATCTTTGATGATATTAGAATTCTTAATTACAGCATCATCCTCAACAATACCATAAGTATTCAGTTCGCCAGTATTTCCATGCTCTGTAAGTTCAACAAATCTTTTTAAAAGTTCCGGATCCTCGCGATAATGAGACCAAATGTAAGCATCTGCCGGAATCATATCTTCAAAGGCAAGAACTTTACGTCCCTCATTTTCGTTTGCAACACCAATCCAGATTCGGTGACTTTCAGGTTCTCCCTTCTTTAAAATACCGTTCCCGAATTTTGAGTGATTGGTACAGCACATTTCCTGAATATTAAAAAGAATTACTCTGTTACCAATGTGATAATTATTTAGATAAGCTACATTGTGAATTACACAATAATCGCCGGTTACACAATTACATATTCTAGAACGGAGAATCCCACAACCAAGACGAAGGTCATTATACTGAAGGGTTGCTTTGCTGATTTTTCCAAGAATAACATAGCCTGAAAAAAAAGATAAATGTATCAGATTAGGATCAAAACCATCTTCCGAATCATCAACATAAATATTATCCCAATCAGAATCTGTATTGTGATTCAAATTCTTTTCGAGTATTTCAATCTCACTTTTTGTAAGATGGCGTTTTCCATTTAAGAGCTCCTCTGGAACATTAATCTTAACGTCCTTAGAAGCAAAATCGATTTTTACCATAATATTCTAAGTGTACCTTATATTACAAAAAGTGGAAAGTAAAAAATTAATATGATAATATAGAATAATGTTTTTAAAAAATAAGAAGATTTTGACAATTATTTGCAGCATTTCGATTTTTTGTGGGGTTTTGATGTATGCCGCCCCGGTAAATGCTGTTCAGGAATATACTCTTGAAAATGGAATGCAGGTTTTTCTGTTGGAAGACTCCAGTGATGCTCAAGTTCACGTTGAATATACATGCCGTGCAGGATTTTCTTCGCAGACACAGAGTACCTGCGGATTTTTCAAGTTATACACAAGATTAGTAAAGGCAGCAACTCCAGATATTGCTTTTACAGATGTTCAGTGTAACGCAGATTCTTCCAGATATTTTGTTGATATAAGCCCTGCAAAACTTGAAGCCACACTTTTTGATTTATCAGATGCAGTTTTTGGAGTCGATTTTTCTGATGAAATTTTGAAAACTGAACTAGCGGCTCTCAAAAAAGAAGTTAACGACAATGCTGCTTCAATGTCTGTTTATATCAATGCAGCAATTGATTCCAGAGTTTTTTCAGAATCCCCATGGAAGCATGATTCTGGTATTTATCCGCCGCTGTTTAAGAAAACAACAGAAAAGACTGCACGCACAGAGATAAAGAAAATCAGTGAGCAATGGTATACACCTAAGAACAGTGCAGTTTTTATAAGCGGAAATATAAACATAGAGCGTACACTGCTTATGTTGCGCAATAGCTTCGGGCGTTTTTATTCTAATTTTAGAACACCGGTAGAAAAACCTGGAGTACCAGTAAACAAGCAGCGAAAATACGTTTTACATTCAAGTGAGATTTCGGGCGAGCTTACACAGCTGGTAATTCAATACACAGTTTTTGATATGGAAACTGCGGATTTGATGGCTCTTGCGCTTGGCTATGAAGGCTCGCTTTTTAAGCAGCAGGTATTGAGTTTTGAAGAACTGAATATTCCGGGAGATGAATATATAAACGTTTCTGCTGCGCATAAAAAGGACAGTTCACGTTTAATTATTCAGACGCTTTTGCAGCCACCTGAGAATAAAAAGAAGGCAGCTGCAACTAATTCATTCAAACAGACAGAACTTTTTCTGAAACAACTTGATTTGATTCCACATATAGTAAGGCAGGAAGAATTTGAATACGCAAAACAGCAGCTTGAATACAGCCTTGAGCGCACAGCAAGTGTGAGCCAGCCGTTGATGGAAAATCTTTCTGCATTCTGGGCAGTGCAGCCATATACAATTCAAAAAGAATCAGATTCAGATAAGTTTCTTTCAACCACAGCAGAAATGCTGATGAGCAGAAATGAAAAACTCAATGAGAAAAATCTTTCTGATGCAATTACACTTTTACAAAGCGAAGAGCCTTTCATTTTTGTGATTATAAACAGCAAGGATTATAAGGCAAATAAAAAGGCTTATACAGCAGCAGGCTTTGAAGAAATTAATGAAAAGAATGCTTCGTGGTATGTTCAGGCAATGTTTAAGGAAATGCGCGAAGAACCGATTCAGCAAAATCAGCTTTACACAGTCGGTCAGAATGCAGCAGACAACAGCTACTATCAGAAAAATCTTGATTTGATAAAACAATTCAAACTTTCAAACGGAATAGAAGTCGTAACAAAAGAAAATCCACTTTCGGAACAAACTTCGCTTGTAATTTCGATAGATGGTGGAAAGTATAATTCTGCAGATGACAACGGATTTGAAGAGATAATGGTAAATCTAACTGCAAATCTGATTCAAGGAAAGTTGTCCGCTGCTCAGCAGAATGGATTAATGACAGGCGCATTTTATGTCAGCTCAGAAATAGAACTTGCTACAGGAAAGATTATTGTAGAGTTTGATAAGGAAGACAGCATTGCAGTTTTCAGAACCATTGCTGATGCAATTTTGTACGGCGAAATTGCCCCGGCAGACGCAGACCGTGCAGTAGCCTCGCGCAAATATAAAAAGCGCCTTGAAAACGGCACCGCCGCAACTCAAATGTACAGCACATTGATTGACCGCACGTTTTCTAACAAAGCTCTCACAAATATCTTCGAAGCGAAAAACGAGATCCTCTTAGACACCGACTACACGAAAATCCTTTCCGCCTACCCTGCTATGCTGAATGCCAGCCGCTACGCCCTGATACTCTGCGGCGCCCTCGACCAGAATCTCGCCATGCTGCTCGAAGAAACTTTCGGCCAGCTTGCCCCACAAGGTGCCGCACTCACAAACGCTTCGGCCCCGCTTTCGCCAAATCTTACAAAGAGCCGAAACCTCACCACAAAAGTCCGTCACACCTTCCTGACCGACATCCCAGCCGAAAAAGCGGGACCTCAGCCAGCCGTACTCATTCCAACCACCGAGTTCCTTGACCCGGTAATTTACGCAAGCCACACACCAGAGCCATGTACAAAACAGGCAGCTTTATATAACGCAATACTCAGTTACTTAGGAACACAGCTTTCAAAAAAACATCCGGTTACAGTCCAGTTTCCGAGAAACAATCTTCCGCTTGGTTCAATCACAATTCAAAACATAGCACACACCCGCGAACTCGATGCAGAATACAAAACCCTGATTCAAAATACAAAAGATCAGATGGGTCGCCTGCAGGCAAACGAAACAATAATCCGCGACATCAAAAACAACTGGATTCAAAAAGAAATGACAGAAACCGGATCAGATACGGGCACAGCAATTTTAATGCAAAAAGGACTCGAACTCACAAGTACTGTAAATCATGCCACCTGGTATCTCGAAGAATACAACTGGATTCAAACCGCCACCGCCCAGGATTATCTCGAAATGATGGAATACTTCCCTCCAGTTCCAGAAGCAAGAGTCTATTCCAGCGATTCAAAAAAATAAAAAAAATATTAAATTTTCTCACCACACCTATTGACACTTAGGTCCGTTTTCAATATATTAATATTCACGTTCAGCAATGAACTGATGGTTGCTTAGCTCAGCTGGTAGAGCAATGGACTGTTAATCCATGTGTCGCAGGTTCAAAACCTGCAGCAGCCGCTTAAAGACTTTCTGAGAACTCAGAAAGTCTTTTTTTTCCCCTAAATCATTTTCAGAAATCAAACAATTCAAATGCTGCTGCAGGTTTTGAAACGTAGTGAACGGTCTACAAAAATGCGAGCAGTACCCTCACACCCCACTCCCCGAGCAATCCTTAAAAATCGTCGGCTTACCCAGAAAATATCCCTGCATGAGTTTGATTGGATAATTCTTGAGGTAATCATATTCTTCCTGGGTTTCGACACCTTCGGCTAGAATTATGATTCCCTTCTTTTCAAGGTAGGTGCAGATGTCGATTAAGGCCTTTTGATTTGTAACATCTTTGTGAATATTTGAAATAAGTTTGCGGTCGATTTTTACAATGTCAGGGTTATAGAAATCTATGCATTCTTCATCAATATTTTGTCCGGTGCCGTAATCGTCTATTGCTATAAACTGATCTGTCTGAGACCTTTTAAATTGTGTAGTCTTCTTATAGTGTGCATGGCTGTTAAATTCGGTGTATTCGAGCATTTCTATAACAAGACGACTCTTTAATCTGTGTCTCACCAGCTGATGAACTTTTTCAAGCATTTCATCAGATACGAAGGTTGATGGGAATGAATTAATAAACAGCTTTCCGGAGAGATTATTATCTAAAAACTGTTTAGCCGCATAATAAATTGTAAACTCTTCAATTTCATTCAAACGATCAAGACGAGCATATTCAGCTATAACTTCCATTGGTGTATAAGGTGAAGGACGCATAAGTGCTTCATAGCCATAAATATTGCCTGTTTCAATTTCGAAAATCGGCTGAAATGCGAAATTAATTTTTTCAGGTTCTGACATCAAGTCAATAATTGAATTGTTTTCCTGACACATCGCAATCAGTATAACATCAGTTTTGTTATTTTCATAATAATTTTTTGTTTCACCTTTTATATTGTTTTATGCTATACTATCCATATGACTAAGCAAGAAATCAGAGAACATATAAAAGATCTGCTCGCATCATCCTTAATAAATGCCACACTTCCAGCTCAATCGCGTCAAATCTGTGAGCACATTTTACATTCTAAGCGTTATACCTCCTGCACAACGCTTCTTGCTTACATGCCGCTTCCGGACGAAGTTGATATTACGCCGGTCATTGAAGATGCCCTTAAGTGCGGAAAAAAAGTTTATCTTCCTCGAATCTTTCCAGAAACAAGTCTTATGGAATTTTACCGTTATGACGGCACTGAAACACTTAACGAAGGAAGTTTTGGAATCCGTGAACCGGAAATAAATGAAGCACAGAGTTTTTCCCGCGTTATTGAAGCTATGTCCATAAACGAATATGCACCTGCCCCACACTCTTCTACTCTTGTAGAACTTAAGGAAGAATTTCCATCTCAGGAACATATTCTGGTTCTGGTACCAGGCCGTGCATTTACAAAAGACGGAAGAAGAATTGGCCGCGGAAAAGGTTTTTATGATGTGTATTTTTCGAAAGTACCTTTAATTTTTGACATAAAAAAAGCCGGTGTTTGTTTCAGTCAGCAGATTATAGCCGACCTTCCCGCAACACCGACCGATGTTATAGTAGATAATATTTTCAGTACAGCAGACGATTAATCTGCCGTACCTTTTCTACCATTCAGTTTATTTCTGAAGAATAAACTCTACACGTCTGTTCTTCCAGTTATTATCCTTATCCTTAGGATTAACTACAGGCTTTGTACCACCCATACCATCAGTTTCAAGAGCAGAAGCACTTACGCCACGTTTTGTGAGGTAAGCCTTAATTGCATCTGCACGTTCCTTAGAAAGTGGCTTAGAAGCGCGTCCCCATTCGCGTGGGTTATCAATAGTCTCTTCATCAGGATTATCTGTAATCTTGTTAGCATGACCAACAATTGTTACCTTGTAATCCTTGAACTTCTTAAGGATATCTGCAATACGGTTCAAAACCTTAATATTGTTGTCTACCTTTGCAGCATCAAGCTTAGCATTAGCAGTCTGGAAGTTAGCAGCATCTGATTCGAAGATGATAGAAGGAACTGCCATCTTCAAGAGGTTACCATCACGAATAACAAGTACATCTACAGGAATTACACCACTTACAGTAGAAGTCATTCCAAGATTGTCTGTTACAGTAAACTCGTATGGGTAATCCATAGCAGACTGAACACGCTCAGCGTTTCCATTTGCATCTTTCTGAACATTACTCAAACCGTCCCAGATAATGCGTTCTGTAATCTGAGTTTTTCCAGAAGTCTTCCAGAAGTCTTTACCTCTTGGATCTCTGATTACAAATGACCAGTTCTTAATCTTAGCCTTTGTTGCTCCAGAAAGTTTGATGTAAAGATCATCATCTTCACCATCGTTATCTGGGCTGAAGTATTCAGGTGCAGTCTTAACACTCAAAGCAGGAGCTGTTGCAGTACAGATAAATGCTGAAGAAACAGCGCTTACCTTATTGCCGTTGTTATAAACAACTTCGAGAGTACCTGTAAAGGTTCCTTCACAAGCTACACCGTCTTTTCCAGCACCATTCCAGTTGATTGTTGCAGGAAGATTTGCACTGTCTTTTTCTGAAAGTGAATAAACACTTGTTCCGTCTTCCTTACGAACATCAAAGTTCCAGGTCTTAATATTGTCTGTTACAGAAGTACGGATTTCGAACTTCTGAGTATCGAGGTAACCGTCGTTGTTAGGAGAGATTCCTTCATATTCAGCAGTGATATAACCCTTTGTTTCGCGGTTATCAAGAGTAATTCCCTTAAGTTCTGTGCTGAAGCTGTTTCCAGCATCATCTGTAGAATGAATTACGATATTGTATTTTCCGTTTGCAGCGAGGTTACCAGATTCATCTGTACCATCCCATGCAAAGTTTTCTTTACTTCCGTTCCAAGAGAACTTCTTAACAGCCTTGTCTTTTGAATCGCGAACTTCGGCAACCCAAAGTTTTTCAGCAGAACATTCTTTTACAGTAACCGGAATATTCTTCTGAGCACCGTTTCCTGTTGGAGCAAAGAAGTTCCAAGGAATTTCTGCAGAAAGTGTTGGAGCAACTGTATCGAGTTCAAAGTTCTGAGAAGCAGCGGCAGCAGTTGAACCATTTGCAGCAGCTACAGAAAGCTGTGCAGAGTAGATACCATCAGCACACAAAATCTTAGAATCATCTTTACCATCCCATACAAAGCTTACAGGAAGTTTCTTGTTTTCTTTTACAGTATATACAGCTTTTCCAGACTTATCTTTAATTGCAAACTCATAAGAAACTACATCTTTTGTTGCAGTTACCGGAGTAAAGGTGATTGTATCTTTTACCTTATTTCCGTTTGGAGAGAATGCTGAATCAGATACAGCGAGCAAAAGCTGAGCTTCTGTTGTATCGAAAGTAACAAGTTCTGTAGTCTGGCTTACACCAGTGTTTCCAGCAAGGTCGGTTCCAGTAAGAACAAAGCGATACTGACCTTTTTCTGCAATTGTTCCGTTAGAAGAAATACCGTTCCAAACAACTTCACTTGGAGGATATTCACCAAAGTCGTAAGTATTAACAACCTTTCCTTCTGAATTCTGAATTTCTCCCTTCCATGAAGGAACTGAAGATCCAGAAGATGGAACTGGCATAATTGAGAATTTTACAGAATCTTTTGAACCAGCACCGAATACCTTTTCTGAAGCAACAATCTGAGCAGAAGGCTTTTCTGTATCGAGTACGAGTACAGGAGAAGAAATTGGATCAGGTTCATAACCATTAAGATATTTAGCAGTAACTACAGCCTGATATTCACCATCTTTAAGCTGAGCACCGTTGTCATCAGTTCCGTCAAATACAACAGAAGAAGGTGGAACTGCACCACTATTATTCTGATTGAAAGTACGAACAGCCTTACCAGACTTGTCTTTTACAGTAACAGCCCATTCAACAAGCTTGTTACCAGTTTTTGCCTCTGGAACAGGAATTGTAACATCAAGTTTTACGCTTGAAGTTTTGCTTTCTGTTTTTGGAGAGAAGTAGCGTGAGCCTTGTACATAAAGATTTGTTGCAGGCTTATCAGCAGAATAAATGATGTTTGTAATGCTTGCCGGAGCAGATACGTTACCTGCGCGGTCTGTAGCAGAAATTTCATAAGAATAAACACCGTCAAAAACCTGACCGTCTGAGTCATTAGTTCCCTTCCAGCTGAATTCAGCAGGCTCTGCATTTACCCACTTCAAAGTTTTTACAACCTCACCATCAGCTCTTTTGAAAAGTCCAACCCATTCATCTTCAACAGAACCTGTCTGTCTGATTTTAAGGGCAGATTTTGCACCTTCACCAAAGATTTTGTCTGAAGGCTGAGCAAGTTCAATATCAGGAGCAATAGTATCAACTACAACTTCGTATTCTTTTGTTTTACCTGTATTACCATTATCATCAGTTGCAGTGATGTAATAAGTATAGGTTCCATCCGGTGCTGTTTCACCATTATTCATTGCACCATTCCATGTTACAGTTTCCGGAATTGTAACACCCTGCTTTGGTGTAAAAAGCTGTTTGAAAAAAGCCTTAAAAGTCATCTTTGCAGGACGTGCAACTTTATTTTCGATTGTGCGGACAACGTTATGATTTGAATCCATTATTACAAGGCTCCAGCCCTGAACATAACGTTTGTCTGAAATCTTCATTGGAATTACAAGTTCATCCTGAACACCGTCGTTGTTAGGAGAAATGTATTTTGGTTCTGCTGCTGCAAAAACCGTAACTGCGGCCATAAGAAGGCCAGAAATCAAAATCTTCTTATTCATCTTTTCCCCCTAACCTTCTATTCTTTGTCGTCCCATACAACAATCTTTGGAGCTTCTGTATCGGCCATACCAAGATCAATGTCTACTCCAGCAGAAATTGCATGAACTGTTTTATAAAGATTTTTATAACCAGCAGAAACTGTCATTTCACTCTGGCTCCAGCTGTGGCTCTCGAGATATTCATTATTCTTTACATCGAATGAGAACTTGAACAGGAAGGCTACAGAAGGAATAAGGCTGTATTTTTTATTAATCATTTCTGCAAGGTTGAATTTTTCACCAACACTGATGATAAATGCATCCTTAAACTGAACCTGAGCATTCATGTCCATAATAAGATTCTGGAAGCAAGGAATTGTAAGGTCGAGGCCTAAACCAATTTTTGCAACATCTGTGCTAAGGATTGTTCCTGCGGCACCAGCTTTAAGAGTTGCAAGAGTTGGGTACGGTGTATTTTCTGCAGTCTCATCAATACCAACGCGAGTAACACTTGTATACATCTTTCCAAGATTCAATACTGAACCACCAATACGGAAATCAGTAAAAGGACCAAGATTACCCCATTTGTAAAGAGCACCTACATCTGCATAGAGTGACCAGTCTTTTCCCAAAGAAGAATGTCTTGTGGTCCATGCAAAACCACCGCCTGCTCCAAGACCTACACTAAGCTTTTCTGTAATTTCTTTTGAAAGACCAGCTTTAAGATTCAATGAATCTCCAAGGTGCATTTCAGTATATGGAGCAAAAGTTCCATTTACAAGCCCGCTGAAAACATAAAGCTTAAATGGAATCAAAATACCAGCCTGAAAAGAACCTCCCAGCTGGCTGTCATTTAATTTCTCTGTTGAATAGAGGAATGTATAACCTGCATTCAGGTTTACACGCTGTTCGCCTGAAGTAAGAGCCGGATTTACTATAATTGAAGTAGAACCAGCATCAAACAGAGCTCCTCCAGAAACTGAATTAGCTCCAGAAAGATTTGATGGGCTTGAAATAAGGGTCAAATCCTCTCCACCTGCCGGTGGGTTGTAAGAATATGCAGCAGACAAACACAGGCCTGCAGCAAGTAACGTCAGTAAGATTTTTTTCATACGAAAACTCCTTTTCTGATAAAACAACTCAAGTTGTATAACGTTTCATATTAACGTTTTGTTAATTATAAACTTAATTCTGTACGACTTCAAGTTATCCTTGAATTATTGCAGTTTTTACCATATTATATAATTATGGATAGTAACAAAAATTCAAGGGAAAAAGCTTCTACCGCAAAACCTCAAGAAAAAGAAAGTTTTTTCCAGTCTTTGATTTCTTCTTTATTTAAATCTTCAAATCCAGAAGCAGAAAAAAAGAGACGTCTCAAGAACCTTGCAAAAACCATTTCTAAGAGTAAATATCACGCATATTACCGTCCATCTTCGGGCGAAATGCTTTCACCTTTTGGCAAACTCATTTTTGATTTATATAAGGTAGTTTCTCCAGCTCAGACTTATTTTAGAAACACTCAGAATCCTGCAATTTTTAAACGTCAGATTATTAACTATATTTTATCAGATAATCAGCTTGCTCTTCTCGACGAGCTTGATGAACAGAAAATTCTTGAACTTGCAAGAACAGTTCCTTTTGCAAAATTACAGCAGGATGTAGAACATAAACTGCAAGTCTTTACAAATGATTTTAACGAAACCAGAGCTGCAAAGGCTAACAATCTGGAAAAAGCTTTTTCTTTATTCCAGGATTTCTGTGAATTTGATTATTACATGATTCTCAAGAAATTTGATTCATCATATCGTGAATATTCTTTCAATGCACCTCCACGTCTTGATAAGGTCAATGCAGAATATATCCTTGATGATTTAAAAGATTTTCTTACCGTTGCCTACAGCATAACAAACGATTCTGTAGAATGGTCTGTTCTCTTTGAAATGTTTAAGGAAACACAGAGTCGTGAACTTGTTTCTTTTGGAAACTGGAAAAAGATTATTGCAAAAATCAAAAATATTCAGGCTTCAAAATCTCTTGATATGATGATTCAGCATATTTCTGGGGACTTTGGTTATGAGACAACAATTTCATATCAGCATGATTCAATAATTGAGCCATACATCGAAAAGATGGAAAACGACACAAGAAATCTTATGGCTAAAATTGAAGCTGAACAAAAGGAATCAAAAGCATCTTCTATTTGTATGCAGATTTTTGGAACTGCAAGTCCTCAGAGCTTGAAATACTATGTTGCAGACTTCAACCCTCCTCTTGAGAAAAAAGATCTTTCGATTCTTGAATATACAGAACCATTAAATTACCTTAAAACATTCCTTGTTGAATTTGTTAAAAAGGTAATTCGAGAATATTATGATGTTGTAGTAATCCGAGGACAGTGGGATGCAACTCTTTCTGCACCTATGTCAAATGCATATCAGGAGCTTCTTAAACTTTCTGATGAAATCAATGATTTTGATAATATGATGGCAGAAGATGGTGCTATGGGTATAAAAGTAAAAACCCTTCTTCCAAAAACAGCTCATGATGCAGGTGCAGAAAATATTATCAACCGCGTAGTTTCAGATGCAAATGAAACAGCACGCGGCTATATTATTCAGGGAACCCAAAATCTTATTGTAATTGGAAAAACAGTAAAGCAGCTGCTTGAAGATTATGTACTTCCAAAACCTCTCCTTGTACAGAACTGGAAGGAATTGGAAAAGTACATCGATGCACCAATGAAAGACTTCAGCGTAGATATCTACAAAAAGATTTACCTGTTTGTACAGTTGATGCAGACTTATATCAGTTAGCGCGATTAACGCATAGCCTGCATCTTATTACTGATGCGGGTACCAATTACCTGAATAATCTCTACCAGCAGCAGAATAATTACAACTGAGCCAACCATATACTCAACACGGTAACGCTGGTAACCGTAACGAATTGCTACGTCACCAAGTCCACCACCACCTACAGTTCCAGCCATTGCTGAATAACCAATTAAGTTGATGATTGTAAGAGTTACTCCATTTACAATAGAAGGAAGTGCTTCTGGCAACAAAATCTTAAAAATCAACTGACGGTCTGTTGACCCCATTGAACGACCTGCTGCAATTACACCAGGATCAACTTCCTTAAGGCTGGACTCAATAACGCGGGCAACAAAAGGGGCTGCCGCAATTGTAAGAGGTACAATAGAAGCCTTTGTTCCAATTGCAGTATGAACAATCACACGAGTAAACGGGAACAAAAGAATTACAAGAATTACAAATGGAATTGCACGCAGAATATTGATAATCACAGAAAGAACCTGATTCAAAACTCTGTGAGGTCTGAGACCGCTTGCAGGATCGCTTGTACACAAGAGAATGCCAAGTGGAATTCCAATAATCATACTAAAAATAGTAGAAAACAAAACCATTACAAGAGTCTGCCAGGTGGCAGTTCCAATTACACTAAGATATTTTGCTAATTCCGGATTCATACTACTCACCTGCCTTTGTTACAATAATGTCCTGCTTACGAAGATAATCGAGAGTTTCTGTTACCTGAAAGCCGGTAAAATCTACAATCATCTTGCCAATATCGCCATCGGTAAGATGCTGAACACCAGCCGCACGAATATTGAATTCTACGTCGAATTTTTTTGCGATGTTACTGAGAACCGGGGCCCCCTGCTTATCACTTGGGAAACTCAATTCATACTCACCGCCCTCTTTAGACCAGCGGATAATATCTGAACCATTAGCATCTGGCTTACGGTCGCTTCCAATATGAGAGATAAAATCTTTTGTAACCGGGCTCTTTGGATTTAAGAAGATATCATTTACAGAGCCAACTTCAACAAGTTTTCCTTCGTTGATTACAGCAACCTGACTGCAGGCATCGCGCACTACTTCCATCTGGTGGGTAATCATAACTACAGTAAGATTCATCTGACTCTGGATTTTGCGAATCAGGTTTAAGATTGATGTAGTTGTCTGTGGGTCGAGTGCGCTTGTTGCCTCATCACAGAAAAGAACATCAGGTTTGTTTGCGAGCGCACGTGCAATTGCAATACGCTGCTTCTGACCGCCACTCAAAGTACTGATGCGGGCATTCTTACGATCTGAAAGCTCAACAATTTCAAGAAGTTCATCAACACGGCGGTTAATTTCATCTTTTGGAACTCCGCAAATTTCCATTGGGTATGCAATATTTTCACCAGCTGAACGTGAAGAAAAAAGATTGAAGTTCTGGAAAATCATACCAATGCGGCGGCGACGCATAACCAGTTCTTTTTCAGGAAGATTATCTACACGCTGGCCGTCGTATAAAACTTCACCGCTATCAGGCTTTTCCATCATACTGATAAGGCGCACAAGAGAAGATTTTCCAGCGCCACTCTTTCCGATAATTCCAAAAATCTGATTTGAAGGAATTGTAAGGGAGATGTCATTTACAGCAGCAACTTTTGAAAGACCATCTGCTGAATCATAAACCCTCACAAGATTATTTAACTCTATCTGCATAGAATTATTATAGTGAAAAATAGAAAAAGAGAAAAGTTATAGTATTGAATCAACCAGCTTCTTAAAGTCTGCGTCCTGTTCAACGTTTGTGTATTCGAGATCTTCTGAAATGCTGTATACGCCATCTTCTTCGACAATTGCATTATCAGGGCCTTTTGGAATTACAAGCGCCTCTTCAAGTTCCGGTACATCATCTTCAATATTGTCGCCAAAACTGGTCATTGCAAAATCAGGCTTTGAAATATATGAAGGAACCTCTTCTGTAAGCTCTTCAACAACTTCCTGTTCAAACAATGGTTCAACAGGATGGATTGTGAACATAAGAGGTTTTTCGTGAACTTTTTGAATTGTAATTTCACTTCCAAGCTTAAGCTCTTCTGCAAAAAGATTGTCTACGTTTGCAAAATCTTCTGTCGGGAAGTAGGTATCATCTGAAGGAGAATATTCTTTTTTAGGTGGAATGATTGCACGAATCTTTCTTTCGTCTTCATCCATAACATGAGAAGCAGGAGCGGTATCTGAGACCTCTTCAAGTTCTTCCAATTCTTCCAGTTCTTCTACATCATCTGCTTCTTCTGCTAGTTCTTCTACGTCCTCAGCAAGTTCTTCAACTTCGTCAACTTCCTCAGCGAGATCTTCGACTTCATCAACTTCTTCGGCTTCATCTATCTCTTCTACATCTTCTGCAAGTTCTTCGACCTCGTCAGCATTCTCAACATCTTCAACAAGTTCTTCTACTTCATCGACAGTCTCAACGTCTTCAGCCAATTCCTCTACTTCATCAAGCTCATCCACATCTTCAGAAAGTTCTTCTACTTCGTCGAGTTCATCAACTTCTTCGGCTTCTTCAATTTCTTCAACTTCATCAAGTTCATCTACATCTTCAGCCAGTTCTTCTACTTCATCAAGTTCATCAACATCTTCCGCAAGCTCTTCAACTTCATCAAGTTCATCAACTTCTTCAACTGGAGCCGATTTCTTTGCCGCAACAGCTTTAGCGACACCTGCCCCAGCCGCTACTCCCACAGCGCCTGCAACAACCGTAGTTACACCACGATTCTGGAGAACTTCTTCGAGCATACGGCGGATTTCTGCAATTGAAGCCCCGGAAATATCTGCACTGCCACCGGCATTTGCAACTGGTGCACTCACATTGTTTGCACCACTTTCGCTTTCAGCCTTTGCTTCAAAAATCGCAAAAATCTCATCCCAATTTTTTTCGAGATATTCAGAAAGTTCTTTGCGGCGCTTTTTAGAATGAACATGAAGACTCTTTATAATTTCTTCACTCAAATCATTGCGGCGTGTACGAAGCTGGCGTGCAACATCATTCCATTCACGTTTTTCTTTGCCATCAAGATAATTTTCAATAATTCCAAGCTGCAGTTTTTTGATTCGCTTCTGCAAGGTAACAACCGGGTCACGGAAGAAGCTGAAAAGCAAAAAGACAATCAGAAGAATCGAAATAAATACACAAATATAAATAAGCAGGCGGAGCTCTGCAGAAAGTTCAAAAATATCACTTGTGTAAACCGCACTCACACGGATTTTACCTATGCGGTTGCTTGAAAGAGCAACGTAGAATCGGCCATCTGGGAGTTCAAGAAGTTTTTCCGGCTGTTGATAATTATCGCTGCCACGAGCCATTGCTTCACTGCGGCTCTTCCAGTAGTTCAAGATTGGCTCACGGAAAGTTGCGCGATTTCCATACGGAAGATTCAAAATAAAACCGCCGTTGTAATCATCATCAGCAAAAAGAGTCATTCCTTCGCCAAGTGAAATTACATCACGGGCAATCAGCTCTTTTTCTACCTCGCGCATATTCAGATAGAACAGGCAGACACCCGAATAAATGCCATCTACCCAGCAGAATGGAACTGAAAGAATGAGTCGGGCACGGCTTTCATCGCACAAAAGCACAGATTTTGTTTCGCTTGTGATTTTCTGCAGCGTTTCAAAATCAATTTCACCGGTGTCTTTTACAATGTCGTTGTAATTTTTGTAGACCTTGCTGATTCCATTCTGTTTTAAGAGATCAGAATCGTCAAACGAGCTGTAATGAACGTTTCGCCCGTTTTTATCTACAATTCGAATGCCATTTAGGGCTGGAATCTGAGAAAAAAGCGTTTCCGTTAGGCGGCGACGTGTATTTACATCGCTTTCGGACGGATTCTGGACATAATAAGAGCGCACGGAGGCATTTTTTGTCCAGGCATTTTCGCCTTTTTCAATTAAAGTGAGGATCTCGGAAATGTACGAATCGCAGCTTTCAGAAATTTTGTCTAATTGCCCGGTGTTTTCTTCGATTTTTGCCTGAGTATAAAAACGCGTTTCCAGCTCTTTAAATAGAGTGGAATGCAAACTCAAAACAAATCCCGCAAAAAGCCCAAGGGCTGCAAGCAGACTGAAAGCGATCTTCTGGCCAGAAGTCATTTCTACCCTTAGATTATCGGCAAAATCGGCCATTTTCTGCACTGCATAAACACGTCTAACACATCATTTTTCATCAAAAAAAGTTTGCGGAATAGCTATAAATGGAGTATAGTTGATGTGATGATTGATGTAGAGAAAGAAGAACAGGCTGTACCACGCGCATTGCTCGTTGGTGAGCCTGGAAACAATTTACAGGAACTCAAGAATCTGGTTATTACACTCGGAATGGATGTAATTCAGCGGCTTACCTTAAACCGAATGGAAGTTCACCCGGCTTATGGTATTGGTAAGGGTAAGGCGCAGGAAATTGCTGAACTTGCTAAGCAGATTGAAGCTGACTGCATTATTTTTGATTTTAACCTCGAGCCACGCAAGCAGCGCAACTGGGAAGAATTAACCGGCATTTCATGCTTTGACCGCCAGGAAGTAATTATCCGCATTTTTGGACAGCGTGCTCAGACTAAAGAAGCTGTTCTTCAGGTTGAACTTGCCCGCCTTTCCTATTCACTTCCACGCCTTGCACATATGAATAAGGATTTTTCACGACAGCGCGGTGGTGCTTTTGGTGCAAAGGGTTCCGGAGAAACTCAGCTTGAACTCGATCAGCGTCTTGTTCGCGAAAAAATCAGCGCAATAAAAAAAGAACTCGCTGAAATTGAATTAAATCGTAAAACGCAGCGTAAGCAGCGCGACAAAATGCCAGCGTGTGCACTCGTTGGTTATACAAACGCGGGAAAATCTTCCTTATTAAATGCACTTACTGGTGCCGATGCCTATGTAGAAAACAAACTTTTTGCAACGCTCGACCCGCTTACCCGTAAACTGCCACTTAACGACAGTGCCGGTGTTCTCATAACAGATACCGTTGGATTTGTAAGCAATCTTCCGCATCACCTTATTGATGCGTTTAAGTCTACTCTTGAAGAAGCAGTTTATGCTGATTTATTGCTGCTGGTTCTCGACTCGTCTGATCCAGAAGCAGAACTTCAGTACGATATTGTATGCAGCGTTCTCGAAGACATTGGTGCCGACAAAAATCCACGGCTTATCCTTTTGAATAAAGTTGATAAGGCTGATGATGAAAACCACACCCTGCAGAAGCTGCGCCTTAAATTCCCGGATGCAATTTTAATCAGTGCAAAAGACGAAACTGGTTTTATTGACCTTAAGGCTCGCATTTACGAACTGCTTTATGGTGAACAGGCAGAATATATTATTCCTGTAACTCAGGTTGTTTTGATAAATCAGCTCAAAAAATCAGGCTGTGTTGAAAAAGAAGAATGGCTTGATGACGGAGTTCACATTACAGCCCGCGCAACAGGACGACTTTTAGCTCTCTGCTCGCCTTTCATCAAAAAATAAACAAAAAGGAACTGCATCATGCCTGGCGACAAAATCGATAACCGCAATTTACTCAATAAGATTCTCATTGCAATCATAATTTTTCTTGTAGTTGTGATTGTAATGGGTACAATTTTTGGCCTATTAAATAGAAAGAATCATACTCCAGAAGTCCTTATTTCTCAGGGAAAGGCAGAAAGCCTTATGGCACCTGCTGATACAAGTGATGTCGCTTATTATGCACTTGGCACCTTGCGTATATCCACTGCCGGCGAAAAATCAGAAGAAAATGGATGCATAATGATTCTTTCTCCATGGCTTGCCTACCCTGCCGGCGACACAGTTCTTTTTGAAGAACTCTCTCGCAAAAGTGGTGCAATCAAAGGAATCTTTCAGGCTTATTTTTCTGCAAGAACAAAAAATCAGCTGCTAACAGAAACCGAAGAGCATATTGAATCAGTTATAAAAGATGAAATTAACGCCGACCTGGCACTCGGAAAAATCAGCGATATATATTTCACCGACTATCTGTTCTTAGAATGACAAGCACTCTAAAAAGTTATATACTCCTAACAAAAGACCCCGAAACAAGTTCGGGGTGACAGTAATTTACCAAAAGGAAAAAACTATGTGTGCAAAAACGATTCCAGCCAGAAAAGATGTTTCCGCTAAAGATAAATGGAACTTATCTTCAATTTATAAATCAGATGATGAATGGGAAGCCGCCCTTAAAACAATTCCTGAACTTACAAAAAAAGCAGCCGCTTACAAAGGCCGCCTCGGTGAATCTGCCGTAACGCTTCTTGCAGCCCTTAAAGAACTGGAAGCTGCAAATCTAGCAATGGAAACTGTATATCATTATGCATCTCTCCAGCACGAAGCAGATGAAGATGACTCTGCTGCAACAGACCGCGATGGTCGTGCAATGATGGCTTATACACAGATGCAGGCAGAACTCAGCTTTGTTGATCCTGAAATCCAGGAAATTGATGAAACAAAACTCCGCAGCTGGATAAGCACAAAAGAATTCGCAGATTATCGCATATATATAGAAAAACTTTTGCATTTTAAGCAGTATATTTTGAGCGAAAAAGAAGAACGCATTCTTTCTCTTGCAATGCAGCCTGCTCAAACAGCCGAAACAGCCTTCAGTGTACTTACAAATGTTGATATGAACAAAACCTTTGGCACTGTAACAGAAAACGGCGAAGAAAAACAGCTTACAGAAACTACCTGGGGAGTATTCATGCACTCTCAGGACCGCAAAGTACGCGAAGAAGCTTACAAAAAGTTCTATGCAAAATATGAAGAGCATCAGAATACTATTGCCGCGCTCTACGCCGGCTCCGTAAACCAGGACGTTTTCAGCATGCGCGCCCGCGGCTACAAGAGCTCTCTCGAGCAGGCACTCTACGGTAACAAAGTACCAACCGCCGTTTACCACAACCTAATCGACTGCGTTCACAAGAATCTTCCAGCCCTCCACGAGTATTACAAGCTCCGCCGCGAAGCTCTCGGCCTGGCAAAGGGCGAACTCCGCCATTACGATGTATACGTGCCTCTCGTAAAATCTGTAAAAACCGTTACACCATATGAACAGGCCGTAGAAATCTGTAGAGCCGCACTCGCGCCGCTCGGCACCGAGTACACAGACAGACTCTGCGACGGTCTCTTAAACGGCTGGGCAGACCGTTACGAAAATGTAGGCAAACGAAGCGGCGCATTCAGTTCGGGCTGCTACATCGGTAATCCATATATTCTTTTGAACTATAACGAAGAAAATATCCGTGATGTATTTACAATGGCACATGAAGGCGGCCACAGTATGCACAGCTGGTATTCTGTACATAATAATCCGTTTATGTGCTATGACTACACAATTTTCGAAGCAGAAGTTGCCTCTACATTTAACGAAGAGCTCGTATTCCAATATCTTTACAAGAATGCAAAAGACGACGAAATGAAAAAATATCTGCTTTCTATGAGAGCTGATGATATTCTTGCTACCCTTTATCGACAGACAATGTTTGCAGAATTCGAATTAAAGGCTCATGAGCTTGTAGAAAACGGAACACCTCTTACAGCAGAACTGCTCCGCAAAATCTACCGCGAACTTCTGGAGCTTTACTTTGGTCCGGAAATGACTTTCGAAGCAAACAGCGACATGGAAGGCCTTAGAATTCCACACTTCTACAGTGCATTCTATGTATACAAATACGCAACCGGAATCTCTGCCTCTATGGCCCTTGCAAAACGCGTAACAAACGGCGGTGAAAAAGAACGCGAAGACTACTTTGCCTTCTTAAAGAGTGGCGGTTCTCGATATCCTATTGAAAGTCTAAAAGTTGCCGGTGTTGATATGGCACAGACAGAGCCGGTTCAGGCAGCTTGCGATGAATTCAAAAAAATCGTTGCAGATTTGGAAAAACTGTTACATAATTAAGTAATACAAAATATGAAACGAATCGCCTTATTTGTACATAATTTAACAGTCGATTATTCTCTTGCTGTTGCACAGGGCGTCGCTTCATATTTTACTCAGGATAAAGACGTAAAACTTGTTATTGCACAGACCAATCAACCATATTATCCGTACGGACTTTATGAATATCAGTATTGGGCTGGTGCAGAACTCTTAAAAGCTGAAGATATAGATTTGATTATGATTGTCACAAGCGCGTATCAGACCTATATCCGCGAAGCTGATTTACTCATCTATCTTAAACCCTTTACAAATAAACCGATTGTTTCCATTGCCGTAGATTTGCCCTTTGAAAATGTTCATTATACTGTGAGCGACTGTTATAAAGCCTATGACCAGGTAGTTGAACATCTTATTAAAGAGCACGGCTGCAAGAACATCGGTTTTATTTCAGCAGCTAAAACAGAGTCAAAAGAAGCAGTAACTCGTCTTGATGCCTTCAAAAAAGCCCTAAAAAATCATAATCTTGATTTTAACCCGGAAAATGTAATTGAAGGATATTTTATTCGTGAAGCCTCTTATAACATAACCCTCGAAAAATACAAATCAAAAAAAGATATAACTTTTGATGCATTGATTTCTGCAAACGACTTAATGGCAGAAGGTGTAATGAAGGCTCTCCAGCAGCTTGGAGTCAAAATCCCAAAGGATGTTAAGATTATCGGTTTTGATGATACCGTTCGTGCATCCTTTACATCACCTTCCCTTTCAACTATTGATCAGGATATAGCCGGACAGGGATATGAAGCCGCAAAAATTGCACACAGAATCCTTAAAGGAGAGAATGTACCTCGCGAATCCAAGGTTTTTGCAGAACCGGTATACCGTCAGTCTTGCGGATGTATAAAAACGAGCAATACTTCATTTGTCAGCCGTAATCAGGATGGAAAAATCATTCCAAATACCCACATAAATTCACAGACTATTGAAGATTATACAGAATCTTCAAAGGAAATTGTCGGAATTTACACACTTCTCGATACCTTCCAGACAAATCATACATTACGAGAGCTTTTCAATTCACTACCAGAAATCTGCGGACAGATGAAAGTTGCTTCTATGGCAGTCGCTCTATATGATGAGCCAGTTGTCTTCAAAAAGAATGAAGATATTAAATTGCCGGAAAAAGCATATCTTAAAGATTATATAGAAGGTAACAAGCATATAATTCCTTATGATGAAAAAGGAATTGAAGTAGATACCCGTAAGAGACTTATTCCCGAAACCTATGCTACAAAAATGTCTGGAGTATTTATTGTTCATCCGATTTTCGCGGGTGAGCGTCAGTATGGTTATATTATCCTTCAACCTACAAACTCAAAGTTTAATATTCACCATGTTTATCTCAAATTGATTATAAATGCCATTGCAAATGCTTATGATTTTACTCAGGCAGTTTCAAAAAATCAGGCACTTACAAACCGCAATGAAAAGCTTTTGAAAAACAATCAGGTATTAAACTACCAGAACAGCATAGATGAACTGACTCATGTACTGAACCGCCGTGGTTTTATGGATAAAGCTGAAAAAGAACTCAAAAAAGCAGCCAGAAGCGGAAAAAGCGGAATGGTTTTCTTTGCTGATATGGATGGTCTCAAAAAAATCAACGACACATTTGGTCATAAAATTGGAGATCTTGCCATTCAAACAGAAGCAAAGGTTCTTCAGGAAGCATTCCGTGCTACAGATATAGTTGGCCGTCTTAGTGGTGATGAATTTGCCATCGTTTCTACGGGCTTAACACGCGGCTACATTTCTGCCATCAGAACCCGAATAGAACAGCTTAATAAAGTATTTTCTGAACAGGCCGAATTACCTCTTACCCTGTCGCTGAGTCTGGGTTATGTTCCTTTTACTCCAGAAAAAATTGACTTAGATATACTTCTTTCACGAGCAGATGAAAAGCTTTACGAAGAAAAAGAGATAAAGCATGCACAGAATGCTCATAACACACAAAATACATCTTCTTCAAAAAAATCAAAAAATTAAATTTTACTTTTTTCTAAAGTTTTCTCCCATTCATTCCGATATTAAAAAGGTGGTATTTTACACTAATTGCAATAACTGCTAAACCGTGCTAAAATTATTTTAGGTGCGAAAAAGTTAGGAGAAGATTAAATTGAATAAGGCAGAATTTAAAACATTTTTATCAGCTGTTCCAAAGGCAGAGCTGCACCTCCACCTCGAAGCAGTAATAACTATCAGCGGAATCAAAAAGCTTTACAAGAATAAATTCGGCAAAGAAATGACTAAAGAAGAGCAGAAAGAGCTCTTCTCATATAATGATTTAAACGGTTTCATCCAGTCCTTCCTGAAAATCCAGGGAATGTATTCTTCAGTTGAAGATTTTAGAATTGTTTTTGATGAACTTGAAAAATACCTCGTAAAAAATGGAATTACATATACAGAAGTATTCTTTGCACCAACAGCCTTCCTTAAAATGGGCTTTAAGTACGAAGATATGGTAAAGATTTTCCACGAAAAGATTGCAAAAATCAAGGCAAAACGCGGAATTACCATAAAACTTCTTATGGATGTTTCCCGCACATTCGGTTGTGAAAATGCTATGCACAACTATGAACTTCTAAAACAGTTCCCATGTGAAGATATCATTGGTATTGGTTTGGGTGGTGCAGAAGCAAAAGGACCTGCAAAAGACTTTGCTCCTGTTTATGAACTCGCACATAAAGAAGGCTGGCACGCAGTTGTTCACGCCGGCGAAGACGTAGGTCCTGAATCAATCTGGGATTCTATCAACTTCCTTCATGCAGAACGTATTGGACACGGAATTACTGCAATTCAGGACGAAAAGCTGATGGAAGAAATCAAAAAGACTCAGCTTCCAATTGAAATCTGTATTACTTCAAATACATTTACAAAGAAAATTGTTCAGAAGGCAAAAGACCATCCGGTTCGCGTTTTCTACGACAAGGGACTTCCTGTAAACATCAACACTGATGACCCGGTTTTCTTTAAGACTACCCTGCTCGACGAGCTTTGGATTTGTCATAAAGACCTGAACTTCACAATGGATGAAGTAAAGGAACTGGTTAAGAACAGCTTCCGCCAGTCGTTTATGAGTGACAAAGACAAGAAAGCGGCCATAGCGGCAGTTGACGCTGCATGGAAATAAGTGATATGCTCGGGACTACCCGAGCATTATTTTTTTAACCTATGACAAAACTCGAACAATACTACAACAAATTCCACGAAGAACATCGTCTCACAACCCGCCATGGTCTGGTTGAATTCCGTACCACTATGCATTATATAGAGGAAGCAATTAATAGATGCCGAAACAAGTTCGGCATGACACCAGACAGTCATCCTGAACTTGTTTCAGGATCTCCTCTCAAAATTGCCGACATCGGAGCCGGCACCGGCCGCTACTCTGTTGAACTCTGTCACCGTGGCTACGATGTAACTGCCGTTGAACTTGTAAAACATAATATCGAGATTCTCCGCTCAAAACACGAAAATATAAAAACCTGGCAGGGTGACGCACGTGACCTTCACTTTTTAGACGATCAGACTTTTGACGTTACCCTACTCTTTGGCCCGCTCTATCATCTTCATGGTGATGAAAATAAACTTGCCGCAATCAACGAAGCAAAGCGAATCACAAAAAAAGGCGGTATCATTCTGATTGCTTATGTAATGAATGAGTACAGCGTAATTTCCTATTGTTTTAAGGAACACAAATGGAATGAGGTTGCCCAGAAAGGCGGACTTTCTCCAGACTTCCATACAATCTGTACTGAAGATGATTTATATGATTATGTAAGATTAGATGATATTAACAGATTGAATAAAACTGCTGGCCTCGAGCGAATCAAAATAATTTCTGCCGATGGGCCTGCTGATTATATGCGCCGCGAACTCAATGAAATGTCAGAAGAAGAGTTCGAAGCATTTTGTGCTTTCCAGCTTGCTAACTGCGAGCGCCCGGAACTAGTAGGCGCAGGCAGTCATTGTGTTGATATAGTTAAGATTAGTGATTAGCCGCGAGCCTTAATAGTCTCGGCAATCTTCTTTACATCCTGAATCTTGCCTTTAGCTGCAACTAACAAAGAATCGTCGCTGTCAACAATCACAACGTCATCAAGACCGATTGTTGCAATTGTGCGTTTTCCGCCGCGGATATAACTTGAAGTTGTATCGAGGGCAATTACATCACCTTTTACAACATTCTGATTTTCATCTTTCTTGCTGATGTCGTAGAGTGCAGACCATGAACCAACATCATCCCAGCCGGCATTCAGTTTTACAACCTTACCCTTTGTGGTCTTTTCCATAACGGCATAGTCAATTGAGTCGCCTTTTATTTTTCCAAAGGCTTCCTTGTCCAAGCGGATAAAGTCAGTATCAACTACAGCTTTTTCAAAGGCTTCCATTGAAAGAGCAGCCATTTCAGGACTGTGAATCTTAAGTTCATCAAGGAAAGTGCCTGCCTTGAATACGAACATTCCGCTGTTCCATGCATATTCACCGCTTGCAAGATATTCCTGTGCTTTTTCAAGACAAGGCTTTTCTACAAAGCGTTCCAAAGTATATGCTCCATCTGTTTCGGCACCAGCAGCCTTAACATAACCGTATCCTGTTGCCGGGAAAGTAGGAACAATACCAAAGGTAACGAGCGCACCTTTTTCGGCATTGAGGGCAGCTGCTTTTACAGCATTCTGGAAGGCTGGTACATCTGCAATAACGTGGTCGCTTGGAAGAACTACAACAACAGCATCCTTATCCTGCTTCATTGCAGCACAACATGCAGCGGCAATTGCAGGAGCAGTATTTTTAGCCATCGGTTCAAGAATGATTGTCGGCTTTTTATCACTAACTTCTCCAATCTGCTGGGCAACCATAAAACGATGTCCCTCTCCGCAGGAAATAATAGGACTTCCAAGTTCGAGTCCCTTTAGACGAAGCAAAGTTTCCTGAATCATTGTGCGCTCACTAACGAGCGGTAAAAACTGTTTTGGATGGTCGCCCCAAGAAAGCGGCCAGAGACGGGTTCCTGCCCCGCCACTCAAAATAATTGGAATGATTGTCATATTAAGTTCTCCTATGTATTAACGTTTTAGATACACCATCAACAGCATAATATCACTATTTCGGATTCCGCTGATTCGGTTTGCCTGTCCAAGTGTTACCGGACGAATTGCTTCAAGTTTGTTGCGGCTTTCAGCAGAAAGAGAAGGAATACTGCCGTAATCAAAATCTGCAGGGATTCGAGCATTCTCCATTTTGTGAAGCTTTTCAACGCGCTTATCCTGCTTTTCTATATAATACTTATATTTTGCATCAATTTTTGCCATTTCCCAGTCTGCTTCCGGATAGCCAGGGTTTTCCATATCAGGCTTTTTAAGAAGCATGGCTTCGATTTCAGAAAGGCGTGCATATTTTTCATTTACTGCATCAAGCTGTGCCTGAGTCTTAAGACCGCAGCGGAAGGCATACTTAGCAAGACGGCGGTCTGCAGTATCATGACGGAGTTTGAGACGGTACTCAGCGCGGGCTGTAAACATTCGATACGGCTCTTTTGTTCCGAGAGTTACAAGGTCATCAATAAGAACGCCAATGTATCCTTCGTCACGGCCCAAAATTACCGGCTCAAATTCAGGGATAGTATCAAACTTATCAAAGCCAGCGTCCATCTGAACTTTTCGTTCATAAGTGTTGAGTTCATTTGTTTCGCGCTCAGAAATTTCTGCAAAGCGCGCTTTTTCTTCATTAGTCATGTCGGCTTTTGGACGGAAGGAGCCCGCCTCGGTGCTTGAAGGAACGCCGTTGAGTGAGTGCGGAATCTCAGCCAATGGACCGCATACTTTTATATGTTCACGAGCATAAAGCCCGGCATTCATTCCGGCAATCAGGCCCTGACCTGCAGCTTCCTCATAACCAGAAGTTCCGTTTATCTGACCGGCATTAAAGAGACCTGCTACACGCTTTGTTTCCAAAGAAGGATAGAGTTGTGTCGGCTCAACAAAATCATATTCAACCGCATACCCCGGGCGACTCTGAACAGCATTTTCAAAGCCAGGCATTGTGCGCATAAAGGCATCCTGAACACATTCAGGAAGACTCGAAGAAAAGCCGTTCAAATAAATCTCATCAGTTTCCAAACCTTCCGGCTCTACGAAAATCTGATGGCGGTCGCGTTCTTTAAAACGCATAACCTTATCTTCGATGGAAGGACAGTAGCGCGGACCAATACCACTGATTTTTCCAGAGTAAAGTGGAGAGCGGCCAATGTTCTCACGGATAATCTTATGAGTTTCTTCATTAGTATAAACAATGTGGCAGTTTACCAGAGGGCGCTCTACCTTTTCAGTTTCAAAGCTGAATGGAATAACTTCTTCGTCGCCAGGCTGTTCGTCCAATTTACTGAAGTCCACAGTCTTTTTCAAAATACGAGGTGGTGTTCCAGTCTTCAAACGACCGGTTGTAAAACCAAGTCTGTGCAAACTTTCTGTAAGTCCATAGGCAGCAGGCTCGCCTACACGTCCGCAAGGAGCATCATATTCACCAATAAAAATACGACCACCAAGGAAGGTACCTGTTGTCAAAACAACAGAACGTACAGGAATAATTCGGCCACGCTCTGTAACTACGCCAGTTACCTTCTGACGCATTCCACTCTTTGCGGCAGCAGTTCTAGCCTCACCACGTTTTTCACCAGGAATAGTTCCAACATCAGCCGAACTGTCACTGTTTGGAGGAAGCGGTGTCGAGCTCGCAGTAGTCAGGATATCAATTACTGTATCCATCAATGTATAGAGATTAGGTGTAGTTTCACAAATCTTACGAGCCAGCTGAGAATAAGTAATCTTATCAGCCTGAGAACGTGGGGCCTGAACGGCAGGACCGCGGCTCTTATTGAGCATTCGGAACTGAATCATCGACTTATCAATCAGCTTTGCCATCTGGCCGCCGAGAGCGTCAATTTCACGAACAATATTTCCTTTGGCAATTCCACCAATAGAAGGGTTACAACTCATTCTGGCAATTGCATCCGGAGTCTGGGTAATCAAAACAGTTTTAAGTCCCATGCGGGCACAAGCAAGTCCCGCTTCAATTCCGGCATGTCCCGCACCAACTACGGCAACATCATAATAATCATAAAAACCAGGCATTTATTTATATCCTCTTTCGACTTTCAACTGCTTGTAAAATCTTCTTATCAAACTCTTCCTTTGAAAACTTCTGTACGTGTGCAGTGTAAACGCTGCGGTCTGTAAACTCACTCTCACGTTTTTCAAATTCTTCCATGCAGGCAATCAAGCTTTCTGCAGTCTGCTCATCAAAGAAAAGACCCGTCTTTCCTTCCAGAATCGAATCGCAGGCACCACCCTTTCTATATGCAAGAACAGGACAACCAGCAGAATTAGCTTCAACCGGAATAATTCCAAAATCTTCAATTCCAGGGAAGAGCAAAGCTTTAGCCTTTGCAAAATACTCGCAGATTTTTTCGTCACTAACACGGCCAGTAAAAGTCACAAGGCCGCTCTTAGCATATTTTTTTGCTTCCTTAGATTTTCCATCTCCAATCACAACAATCTTTCTGCCAGATTCGATGCAGGCTTCAATTGCAAGATCTGCTCTCTTGTAACCAACGAGCTGACCGAAGAATAAATAAAAATCTTCCGGTGCACGCACCACAGACTCGTATCTCTTAATATCACAAGGAGGGAAAATTACTTCAGCATCACGGTTATAATAACGTTTGATTCTAGCCGCAACAAAAGAAGAGTTTGCAACAAAATGATCAACCAGATTGCTCGACATAACGTCCCACTGGCGGAGCCCCGGAATCATCTTTTTCATAAAGAACTTAACCAGAGGATTTGATTTTCTGAAATACTCATGATACATATCCCAGAGATAACGCATTGGAGTATGACAGTAGCAGATATGGAAAGCACCCGGAGCCGGGCACACACCTTTTGCAGGTCCCGACTCGCTGGAAATAATAAGGTCATAACCAGTGAGGTCAAGTTCCATCAAAGCATTAGGCATAAACGGCATGTACTTCTGGTACATTTTTTTAGCCATAGGCCAGCTGTTAATTTTTGTCGTATAGATTTTATGAGATTTTATAGTATCAGAAATTTTATCCGGATTATAAACGTTGGTATAAATATCAGATTCCGGAAAAAGACGGCACAATTCTTCAACAACCTTTTCGCCGCCCCTCATAGTCACAAGCCAGTAATGCACAATTGCAACTTTCATTTAAGACTCCTATGGCGAACATCATACCAAATTTATTAAAAAATGTAACGTGCCCCCATTGTCAAAGAAATGCCAGGCATCGGGTATCCTTCCACCGACTGATACAACCAGTTCAAGGCATTATCGAGTTTTACATACGGAGTAAAATGACCGGCAATCTCAACACCTTCGGCAACAAAGTTCAAAAGCACATAAGGCTGAAGATAATAAACATTCATATTCGATGTATAACGAAGTCCCGTATACTGAGCACTGACACCAAGTCTTATAAGTTCAAAATTAAAATCTGCATTCAGGCTGCAAACAAAATCAGGAGTCCACATAATCTGCTTGCCATAAGTCAATTCAGACTCATCCAGAAGAGCATTATAAAGATATTCTCCATTCACACTAAGACAGATCATCCGGCCAAGAAAATCAGCTTCAAAATTAAAATCTATACCAAAATAATATGCACTCGAAAGATTTTCTGTGGTACCGCTTCCCCATTTGATTTTATCTTTATAATAATCAGAAAATAAAGTCAGGCCACCATTAAGAGCAGTACCACCACGTGTCACTCCCTTCAAAGCCACTCCTAAATCAGCCCCCCAGCCAAACTCTGGCTTCAGATCAGGGTTACCCTTAAAGCCCCCACCCTGCCAGAATAAATCATCCATATTCGGAAACTGCACCATGCGGTAGGCATCACTAAAAATACGAACAAGGCCTCCAGCACTTTCCCAGGCAGCACCGAGTTTTGGAACAAAGGCTGCATTCACCTTATCATCATTAATGCAGAACTTAAAAGCAAGTGGAAGACTAAAAGTCCATCCACCCTTGTCACCACGCCCAAGAGCAAACTTTGTCGTCTCCTTTACAACACCAGAAAACTGATTATGCTTTCCGTCATTTGTAGAATCAAGATTCGTATAATCAAAAGAAAGCCCCGCAAGCTGACGAAGCCTGCCACCTGCCAGCGAAGTAAAATCTACCGAACCAGAATATTTTAAAGTATTTATATGATGCGTGCTGTCTTCGCTTCCCGAATCATTTTTATAAAAACGATTCTTACAGAACCACGCAAGGTTATTTTTCAGATTAAAGAGCCCAGCCACAGCCGGATTCCAGAGCGCAAAAGCAACATCATTATTGTAATCTCTCAACACACCAGAATCTTTAGAAGTAGCCTTGCCCGGAGTATTTTTTATTCCGCCATACAAAGAATCAGAAACAGAAAAATAATTTCCATTTCCAAAATAGTGAGTCACAGCAACATTACCGTGGCCATCCGTTACCTGAGAATTTTCCCGAGTCTTAATTCTCATTCCCTGCGCATTACCATCAGGTCCGCCCTTTACACCAGCGCCAATACCAAAGGCTCCGTCAAATGCACCACTTGCAAGCGAGCCCATCCTGTCAATTTTATAAAAATATTTATTAGCCGCAAAACCAGTCGAAAGCCCCGCAGTCAAATAAGTTGCTTCACTCAAGTTACCAGACCAGTTGAGTTTTTGAAAAACAGAATCCACCGGCCGCTCAGAATTGAAAAAAGTTTTTACCGCCAGCTCAGCACTCAAGCGATTTTTATCAGCCGTCTTTTTCGTAGTGATATAAATTACACCGCCAACAGCACCTTCATCTTCCACGCCTTCCGTAAAACCGCCGCGCACAATTTCAATACGCTCAATCGTCGACATATTAATGGAAGAAAAATCAAAAGTGCCGTACTGCGCGTTATTCACACAAATCCCGTCCACAACAACCCGCACAGTCTCATCCGTAAACCCTCGCACACTAGGTTTACTTTCCATTCCATAAGGTCCGTACGCAAGATTCTGAATCCCCGCACTCTCCACAACATCACTCAAATCCTCGTAGTGCGCCGCCTCAATTTCTTCCGCCGTAATTACAATCTTCTGCTCCATCGACTTCGAAATAAAAGTCGTAACCTCAGGCAAAACGATTTCCGCGTCCTGTGCAAAAATGAGAAAATTAAGAAAAAAAAATGAAATCAAAAAGAAATGTTTTTTCATTGATATAAAGGAGGGGAAAGCCTTCCCCTGCGCCCGCACTTCGTTGCGTGCTACCCCTTCTCCTAGGGGCCTACGCAGCCCCTAAAACCCCGCGTCGTCATCTCATATACAACACAAGTCCTGTACAGATTCCCCGGTCAAGCAGGGGAATGACAGTTAGTTTACTTTACTAAATGTAGTATCAATACCATCAAACCAACCATTGTCAACGGTATACAATTCTACAGCTTCAGACAATGAGTCTGCAAAATCATATGTTTTATATGCATCACACATCTGAACAGAATCTGCTGTAAGATTTTTATATGCAACAGCACACCACTTTCCTGCACATTCAACTGTATATGGAGTATAATCTGGTGCTGGGCCGTAGCCTGTCATATCTTCAGAAAACTGATAATAAATATATCCAGATGTTTCAGAAGTCTTTGCCAGATAAACTGAACCTTCATGTCTTCCATAACTAGCAGTTTCAATATAATCTAATGCGATTCCACAATCGTATTCACCATATGTATTCCAAGAGTCATAATCATCTACCCATTTTCCTACAATTCCATCTTCATTAGTCAGAGCACGAACAGACTCTTTAGTTTCAACAACAGCAGGTGCTGAACCATTATCATCAGTTGGGCTCTTACATCCCACAAATGCCAAACATGCAACGAACATTACCGCTGCGAACAAACGAGAAAACTTTAAATTTTTCATTATTTCCTACCCGGAAAGCGAACTTGCGCACTTTCCAAAAGTTGAGATATCCCATCATACGAAGGGCGTGTACCAAAGTTTCCGGACTCGCAGAATTGGGGACTAACCTTCCCAGACCCGGATGGTTCCAGTGGTTGTAACAGTCCTTAGAAAGATTATCGGGTCAAGCCCGATAATGACAATCGTCTGCATACCGTTGCGCATTCAGCTCAGGCCTCTCACCTGATTCCATTGAAATACACGCGGAAAATATAGCATAGAAAAAAAGATTTGTCAGTATAAGCCTATTTATAACCTAGGTTTATTTTGTCAGATATTCAGCCAGTTCTTCAGCCTTCATCATAATCACTTTGGCACCGTGCTCTTCCAGAAACTTTTTACCACGGAAGCCCCAGTCTACGCCAATCACATCAAGGCCTGCATTCATTCCAGTCTGCATATCAACATCAGAGTCGCCAATGAAAACTGCCTTCTGTCCATCAGATTTACCATCCATTCCAGCTCGGTTCAAAATCTCATAAATTCCGTCAGGGGCTGGCTTTGGAGGCATGCCTGGGCGGCTGCCAGAAATAATATCAAAAAGACCAGGGAAATAATCATCACAAAGAGCAATTGCTGCAGGCTCAACCTTGTTTGTATTTACGGCAATTTTAATTCCTGCCGCACGCAAAGTCTTAATGCATTCAGGAATACCGTCATAAGGTGCAGTTTTGATTGCACAATGTTCTTCATAGTAGGCAATAAAATCAGCCAGAATCTTATCAAACTCAGGATTCTCACGTCCCTGAGGAATTGCCCGTTCAATCAGCTTTGGAATACCGTTTCCAACCATAAAGCGCACCTCATCCAAAGTGTGCAAAGGCAGCTTATATTTTTCAAGAATCACATTAAGTGAATCAGTCATATCATCAAGAGTATTAAGGATAGTTCCATCCATATCAAAAATTGCAAGTGAGTATTTCATAATGCCTGGTATTATAATGAGGGTGTAAAAAAAATACAATTTTTACGTCGAATTTTTATATATTTTTACAATTTATGTTATATAATGAGAATGTATTTATTTTTGGAGGTCAAAAATGGCATGTTTTACAGTACCTGCAGCAGAAGCAGTAGTTACTACAATCGCAGGAAAAATCATTAAATCTAAAGAAAAGAAAGAGGGGCTTAGCGGCGCTGTTAATACAAAACCTGAATCAGAAGGATCAGAAAAAATCCGCTGGGCTACAAAAATCGGCTGGCTCAACAAAATGCTCTGGGGTGGTTCTGCTCTTCTTGCATTTGAGCACGTATGGCACGGAGAAGTTGTTCCATTCTTCCCATTCCTTACAGCAGTAAAAGACGGCGAAGCTGCTGAAATGCTTCACGAAATGGCAACTGCCGGTGTTTGTATGGCACTTCTTGTAACTGCCGCATGGGGCATGATGGTTGGCGTTGTTTCAATGTTTGAGAAAAAATCAAAGAAAGAAAACAAGACTGCAACTCTCGCAGGAGGCCTTGCATGACACTTTTGACGACTGTTTTCGCTGCAATCATCTGTACTGCAATCTGGTACAAAAAAGAAGAAGCCCGAACTCTTAAGGTTGGAACTCTTTGTCTTATGTATTGGGGTGCATCTTTGATGTGGCTTATCGACGCAATTTTTGAGTATGCAGAACTTGGTGCTGAATCTTTTGTTCCAGCTCCACTCGATATGCTCAATGATTTCTATCTTGGACTTTCTGTTGTTGCACTTGGATTGATTATCTGGCTTGTTATTCTCTTTGTGCGCGATCCGAAGGGTGTTGTAAAAGCAGCACTTTTTAAGAAAAACAAATAATAAGATTGAACAGCGATATTAAGAACTTATTAGAGGGCGTTCAAAACGGAAGTGTTTCTGTGGAGGACGCCCTTCTTAAAATAAAGAAACAACCCTTTGAAGATTTGGGTTATGCAAAAGTTGATTTACACAGAAAAGCAAGACAAGGCGCTACCGAAGTAATTTATGGAGCTGGTAAAACTGCTGAGCAAATTACTGGCATTGTCCGCTCTTTGCAAAACGCCGGGCAAAATACAATTTTAATTACCCGTATTAATGAAGAGAAAGCAAAGGCTGTTGCCAGTGAAATTCCTTTTGATTATAGAAAAGACGCAAAAATAGGCATCGTGGGAAATCTGCCAGCTCCAGATGGAATTGGAACCATTGTTGTTGCAACCGGTGGCACAAGTGATATTCCTGTAGCGGAAGAAGCTGCCCTTACAGCAGAAGCCTTGGGTAATAAAGTTACAAGGCTTTATGATGTAGGAGTCGCAGGCCTTCACCGCACCCTCGCCCACATGGACGAGATTATGAGTGCAACTGTAATAATAGCAATTGCAGGAATGGAAGGAGCACTTGCGAGTGTTATCGGTGGTCTTGCTGATTGTCCGGTTATTGCGGTTCCTACAAGCGTAGGCTATGGAGCTTCATTCCATGGACTTTCTGCATTGCTTTCCATGCTGAATTCCTGCGCTAGCGGAGTTTCGGTTGTAAATATTGATAACGGATTTGGAGCAGGATATCAGGCAAGCATGATTAATCATGTGAAGTAACTGTCATTCCGAACTTGTTTCGGAATCTATGTGGACTTACAGGCAAGAGATGCTGAAACAAGTTCAGCATGACAAAAATGAGGTAACATATGAAAACATTATACCTGGATTTACCTATGGGTGCCGCAGGCGATATGCTCAGTGCAGCCCTTTATGAACTCTTAAACGAGGAAGAACGTAAATCTTTTATAGAAGAAATAAACAATGCTGGAATTCCAGGTGTAAGGGTTACCACAGAAAACTCTGTAAAATGCGGCATCACAGGAACTCACTTTTCAGTGAAAGTGAATGGTCAGGAAGAAGAAAGTCATGATGCTCATGAACACTCGCATGAACATCACCATCATGAAGACCATCATCACGAACATACACACGACCATGAACACGAGCATCACCATGAGGAAACACATGAACATCATCACCATCACACCAGCATGGCTGAAATTGAGAGTATCATAAACTCTCTTAAAATCCCGGAAAATGTAAAAGCAGATATTATAGAAGTTTATAAACTTATTGCCGCCGCAGAAAGCAACGCTCACGGAAAGCCTGTAACCGACATTCACTTCCACGAAGTTGGTACAATGGATGCAATTGCAGATATTACTTCTGTTTGTCTTTTGTTCGATAAAATCGGCGCACAAAGTATTTTCTCATCTGCAATAAATGTGGGCTCCGGCCAGGTTCACTGCGCACACGGAATACTTCCGGTTCCAGCACCTGCAACCGCCTTTATCTTAAAAGACATCCCAGTTTACAGTAATCACATAAAAGGAGAGCTTTGTACCCCAACCGGTGCTGCCCTTCTTAAACATTTTGTAAATCACTTTGGAACTATGCCACCAATCAAAATGAGTGCAATCGGTTATGGCATGGGTAAAAAAGATTTTGAAGCCGCTAACTGCGTACGCGCAATTCTTGGTGATTCAGATGAAAAACCGGAAACAATTCTTGAATACACCTGCAATCTGGATGATATCAGTGCAGAGAGAATTGGTTTTGCGATGGAACAGTTATTTGCAGCAGGAGCAGTAGAAGCGTATACAATTCCAGTCACAATGAAAAAATCCCGCCCTGGAAATCTTCTTTGTGTAATGTGCCGAGAACGCGACAAACATAAGATTCTCCAGACAATTTTCAAACACACAACCACCCTGGGTGTTCGTGAAAATATCAGTAACCGCTACTTCCTTGAGCGCAGCATCGAAACCGTAAAAACCGAATTCGGAGATATCCGCATAAAGCGAGCCGAAGGTTATGGTGTAAAAAGAGAAAAATATGAATACGAAGACCTGGCAGCAATTGCACGTAAGACAGGTTTGAGTATTGAAGAAATAGTACAAAAAATCACACAGGAGTAAAAAAGATGGCAGACTTATCGCACAGAAAGGCTGAAGCAAAAATCCAGCTTAAAGGCTCGGATGGAAAACCACTTGCAAACACAAAGGTTCATATTAATCAGGTGAATCATGAATTTCTTTTTGGCTGCGGTGCCTTTGAAACACTGCCCTACACAAATGGAACTCCTGATGAACGCATGGAAGACCGCATGAACAAATGGCTCGGACTTTTCAACTATGGAACTCTGCCATTTTACTGGGGAGGCTTTGAACCAGAAGAAGGCTCACCTCACACAGAGCAGCTCATGGCTGCCGCTAAATTCCTTAAGAGCAAAGATGTAACTGTAAAAGGCCATCCCTTGTGCTGGCACACAGGCTGTGTTCCATGGCTCATGAATTACGACAACAAGACAATTCTTGAAAAGCAGCTTGAGCGCATTCACCGCGATGTAGGTAACTTCAAGGGTGTAATTGATATGTGGGATGTTATCAACGAAGTTGTAATCATGCCGATTTATGACAAATATGATAACGCCATCACAAGAATCTGTAAGGAACTTGGCCGCGTAGGACTTGTAAAAAAAGTTTTTGATGCAGCACAGGAAACAAATCCTGATGGAATCTTCCTTATTAATGACTTTAATCTTTCTACAAACTATGAAATTTTAATTGACGGCTGTCTCAATGCAGGAGCTCCAATCAAGACAATCGGATTGCAATCTCATCAGCATCAGGGTGTATGGAGCTACGAAAAGACAGAAGAGATTCTCAGCCGCTTTGAGCACTTTGGACTTCCAATCCACTTTACAGAAAACACAATTGTTGCAGGGCCTCTTGTTGCACCTGAGATTACAGACCTTCAGGATGCACACTATGATGACGATGCCGCAACTCCAGAGTTTGAACAAAAGCAGGCAGATAATCTCGAAAAGATGTACCGAAATCTCTTTGAAAATCATCCGCTTGTTACAGCAATTACAAACTGGGACTTTGGTGACGGAGCCTGGCTCAACGCACCAAGCGGCGTAATCAGAAAAGACGGTTCGCTTAAACCTTCACACAATACTCTTCACCATCTTATCAAAGAAGAATGGCACACAGAGTATGATGCAACCACAAATGCAGAAGGTTATGTAACAATAAAGGGCTTTAAGGGAAAGTATGAAATTACCTCTGCAGATAATGTGATCACTTACAAATTAACTAACTAACGATAGTAAGTAATAACAAGACTACAAGGCTTTTCGAAAAATAAAAGTCTTGTAGTCTTCATCATCACTACTAAACTGCTCGTAAGTACCCTCTTCTACAAGTTCGTATCTGTGGTTAATGTACCATTCCCAGTTACATTCAATATCTGTCCAAAGGTAAAGATTTTTATACCCGTCGCTTTTAAGGTGAGAGCAAATTTCATTCAATAAACGAGAGCCAGCTCCAGGTTTTCTGCTTACATAAAGGGTAAGCTGAATGTCATCTTCATTCATTAAAGCCTGAGTTTTTTCATCCATATATTCAATATAGTTTCTGCTCATTTCTGAAGCAATGCTTAATTCCTTCGGAAACTTTTTTGATTCAACATCATACCATTCTAAAGCCTTGCAAACTTCGCCCTTTCTTGTAAAAAAAGCACACGAGCAATACTCACCTTCTGCTTCTTTATCTGTAAAATCAAGAAGCTCAAAGCGTAAATCATTTTCAAAAATGTTATTTCTTACTATATATTCAACATTAAAACGCTTAAACTCATCATCCCCCACAGGAGGACTCCACAACGGAACAACAACTTCCAGAATATGTGGAATATTATTCATTTCAAATGGCAAAATCTTCGAGTTCATTTTTCTTTCCCTGATAACTATCCTACACATTCGACATTTTATGGTCAATTATCTAAATTAATTGTACAAAATAATATTTATAACAACATTTTTCTTGACGATTAACACTATGTTAATTAAATTTTAAGCAGTAAGAGAGTACTAACACCACAGGAAACAAATATGGATATTATTGAGAATAAGAACTTTGATGAAGAACGTGCACTCTATGCCATCAGTGATGCTACTGTAAAAAACTGCCGTTTTGACGGACCTGCAGACGGTGAATCTGCAATGAAGGAAGCACACGATATCAAAGTAGAAGACAGTTATTTTAATCTGCGATACCCTTTCTGGCATGTTGAAAATGGAGAAATCTCAAATTGTAATATGACAGAAAACTGCCGTGCTGCTCTCTGGTATGATAAAAACATAACAATTGAAAATTCTCGTCTTGGCGGAATCAAAGCTTTGCGCGAATGTCAGAATATTACACTTAAAAACTCAAGTGTAAATTCACCTGAATTCATCTGGCGATGTCAGGGGCTTACAATTGATAATGTAAATATAGAAGGTTCTGAATATCCTTTCTTTGAAGTTAGGGATGCAAAAATCACAAAGCTCAAAATGAAAGGAAAATATTCTTTTCAATATGATGAAAATATTGAAATTACAGATTCTGAGCTGGACACAAAGGATGCCTTCTGGCACACAAAAAATGTTACAGTCCGCGACAGCATAATTAAGAGCGAATACCTTGGCTGGTATTCAGAAAATCTTAAACTCGTAAACTGTAAAATTATTGGTACCCAGCCTTTCTGTTACTGCAAAAACTTGATTCTCGAAAACTGCACAATGGAAGGCTGTGACCTTTCCTTTGAGCGAAGCACAGTAAATGCCACAATCAATGGAAAAATAGACAGTGTAAAAAATCCGCTTGGTGGAAAAATTAGGGCTGATGAAATTGGCGAAGTGATTCTGGAACGGGAACTGCTGGAAACTCTAAAAGGCTTTAGTGAAACTAAAATTGAAGCAGGGGTTTTAGGGGGCGGAGCCCACTAGGAGAAGGGGGTATGGCGAAAAACGAAGTTTTGAGCCTAGGGGGAAGGCTTTCCCCCCACATGTCATCTAAACATTACCCCTATTTCAACATTTTTTAATCTATGATAATATAAGCGAATTATGGATTTGATTAAGAAGCTTGATGAATGCGAAAAACGCTTTAAGGAAGTAAGCGACCTTGTTATGGATCCAAACCTCGTAAAGGATCCGAAGAAGTACAAGGACACAATGCGCGAGCACGGATATTTGACTGAATTGTGCGCGCTTTATGATGAGTACAAGAAAGTTCTCCAGGGCATTACTGATGCTAAAGAAATGATTACAAACGAAGACGACGCTGATATGCGCGAAATGGCCCGCGAAGAACTTAAGGAACTGGAAGAAAAACAGCCTAAGCTTGAGGAAGATATTAAACTGAAACTTGTTCCGCCTGATCCACTTGATGAAAAGAACATTATTCTTGAAATCCGTTCGGCTGCCGGTGGTGACGAGGCCAGTCTTTTTGTACGTGACCTTTGGGAAATGTACACTCACCTGGCAGAACGCAAGGGCTGGAAAACTGAAACTATGGAAGCTCAGGAAACTGAAGTTGGTGGTTTCAACAAAATCGTAACTTCTATCAGTGGTAAATTTGTTTACGGAACTTTGCGCTGGGAATCTGGTGTTCACCGTGTTCAGCGTGTTCCTGCAACAGAAAGCCAGGGACGTCTGCAGACTTCTACTGCAACTGTTGCCGTTTTGCCAGAAGCAGAAGAAACTGAAATTGAAATTAAGCCGGGCGATGTTCGCGTTGACGTTATGCGTGCCGGTGGACCTGGCGGACAGTGTGTAAACACAACTGACTCTGCCGTTCGTCTTACTCATATTCCAACTGGTCTTGTTGTTATTCAGCAGGATGAAAAGTCTCAGATTAAAAATAAGGAAAAGGCATTCCGCGTACTCCGTGCCCGCCTCTTCGACCTCGAAGAAAGCAAGAAGCAGGAAGAGCGAGCAGCTGCTCGTTCAAGCATGGTTGGTTCAGGTGCCCGCTCTGAAAAAATCCGTACTTACAACTTCCCTCAGGACCGCGTAACAGACCATCGCATCAACTACTCGGCTCACAATCTTCCATCTTTCATGATGGGCGAAATGGACGATATGCTGGATGCGCTTAACGTTTACGCAAAAGAGGAACAGTTGAAGTCTGATATTACTGAGTTATAATTTTGACACTACAAAATTTAAAATCACAAATAATAAAGGAACTTTCGCAGACTTCGCCAAGCGCAAAACTGGATGCGGAAGTTCTTTTATCATATAGTCTTGGATTTTCTAAAACAGACCTTCTGCTTAAACGCGACTACGAAGTCCCAGCCGATAAAGAAGCTTGGCTCAACGACGCAATTACCCACCGCGCTGCCGGCCTCCCAATCGCCTACATCACAGGTCACAAGGAGTTTTACGGCTACGACTTCATTGTGTCACCAGCAGTTCTCATTCCAAAGCCCGACACAGAAATCTTAGTTGAACGAGCAGTAGACGTAATCCTATCAAAAATCGACGCACGTCCAGACTCTCTTCTCACAGTATGCGACATGTGCACAGGTAGTGGCTGCATAGCACTCGCCGTAGCTAAGACACTTCTCGAAGACGAGCGCATTCCACCTGAACAATTACCAAAGTTCACACTTGCCGACATCTCCGAACCAGCACTGGACATTGCCCGCCGCAACGCCCAATCCCTGATTTCGCCCCACGGCACACTAGCCGCATCCCGCTTCACCTTTGTGCGAACCAACCTCTTTGACGCAATTTCCGAAGCTATCAAATTCGACGTGATTCTTTCTAACCCACCGTATATCCCGCATACAATGGTCGACGAACTCTTACTCGACGGCCGCAGCGAACCGCGCCTGGCACTCGACGGCGACATTACAATAGAAGGCGATCGCGCCCTAACACAAAGCGGAACTCCTGCAAACGATGGTCTGGAAATTATCCGCAATCTTATTCCTCAGGCTGACGCACATCTTGCGCCATACGGCACAATTCTCATGGAAACCGGTGAATACAATGCAGAAAAAACAGCAGAGCTGGCTCGCAAGGCTGGGTTCCTGCCAAGCATTCACCGCGACCTCGAAGGCCAGCTCCGCGTTGTTGAGATGAACTAGATTGTCCGATCAAACCGGACAATGACAAGTCTATTTAATACTCCAGTTAATCAGCTCTGCACCTTCCGGTAAAACAATGTACAAATCATGTACTCCGCTCACACCGTTTAATGAGCCCTTAACACTACCAGTCTTATCAGCCTTAGCTTCACAAATCTCAGTACCGTTTCCACCAAAACTATCAATCAAAAGTTTAATTGATTTTCCAGCAGCAACTGCACCTTCAGCTTCAAAAGTATTTTCGCTACCTGTGAACTGAACACCCTTTACGCAAATATAAGCACCTTCCTTCATAGAAACTAAGGTCTGCTTTGTTGTTACAGCCACATTGCGGGAAGCAGCAAATGTTGCAGCAGGAACAATTCCACCAAGTGCAAACGGATTCAACTGTTCTACACCTTTCTTTGTTACCTTCTGGATAGGAAGACTTCCATCTGCATTTACAGCAAAGTCATTAATGAATACACAACGATAGCCACCCTTTTCACAGCCGACCATCTTTTCCAATGTCTGTGTATGGTAAGCGATATACCACTTTCCACGGAAACTAAAAATCCAGTGATGATTATTTCCCCATGAACCAAAATATGTTCCAGGATTTTCGAGAGTGTATCCCTTGTATTCAAAAGGTCCCAAAGGATTTTTAGAAGTCATATATCCGATTACAGCAACAGGCATTTTGTCTGGATCTTTAGAATCTTTTCTGTCCTGCCAGTTTGTACAGTATGTGTAATACCAGGTATCGCCAATCTTATTAATTCCGGAATCTTCAAAAAGGAATGGAGCATCAATTACCTGTGGCTCCCCTTCAATATGAACCATATCATCAGCCAGAGCAACACAACGTGCATTCATCGGGTGCTCATAAGTTTCAGGATTATGTCCGCCACCAAAATAGAGATATCCCTTTCCATCTGAATCAACAATTACTGCAGGGTCAAAAAGCCAGTTGATTTTTGCACAGGTTGGTGTACTGCGGGAAATCAAAGGTGCCTTAATAGGATCTACGAATGGACCTACAGGAGAATCTCCTTCAAGAACACCAATTCCGTTTCCGCTGTCTGCAAAGTAAATGAAGAACTTATCCTTTCCATTAATTTTTTTCCAGCAAACTGCAGGCGCCCAGGAATTGCTTGCCCACAAAGCTGCACCCTTCAAATCATTTTTACCAGCAACCTTAATTTCACCGCAATCTGTCCAGTTTACCATATCCTTAGTAGAGAACACATTGAGGGAAGTAATCTTATTGTATCCGTTATCAATTTTTCCTTTTGTAAATTCCAGCTGCTGCATATCATTTGTGGAATAAACGTAAAGTGTATCGTTGTATTCAAGAACAGCAGGGTCAGCACCATATTTATGAGCCATAATCGGATTGTTTTCCCCAGGCATCTTAAATGCTTTTTCTGCCATCAGTTTCTGCATATCTGTTACTGATGTTACAGATACATCAACTGTCTTTACTTCTTCTTTTTCTGAAGCCATCTTCTTTTTTCCTCCAAAACTACATAATAAAACCATAGCTGCCAGAATTAAGCCAGCTACAAAAAGTCTTGCATATTTCATAGTTTCATTATAAAGTTTATTCACATAAATGTAAAACGTTTAACCAAAAGATAAGGAATTCCTATGAAAAAAACACTTCTAATCACAAGTCTTATAGCTTCTATTCTATTAATTTCCTGTAAGAAAAAAAATGAATCACCTTTTGAAGCAAGCCCCATCGCAAAGGCAATAAAACTTGAAACACAAACAATCACAAAAGAACAACTGGACCGGATTCCAGAAGCTTACCGTGTAATGGTAAAAGACGGCGGCACAATTGAACATATCACTTATAAATCAAAAAATTACTATGGTGATGGTACTGAAAACGAAAAGAAAGCAAACGTATATCTTCCAGCCGGTTACGACAAATCAGATACATCAAAAAAATACAAAGTGCTTTATCTGATGCACGGAATTGGTGGAGATGAAAATGAATGGGGAATGAAAGATGATCAGTCTCTTGTAAAAAAGATGATGGATAACCTGGCCGTAAAAGGTGACATTGACCCCTTTATCATCGTTACCCCAAACGGCCGTTCTGGTTCTGATCCGGATCCAAGCAAAACTTATATGGCCTTTTACAAATTCGGTCAGGAACTCCGTAACGACCTCATTCCTTTTATGGATTCTCACTATAACACTGTTGCAGACCGCGATCATCGCGCTATGGCCGGACTTTCAATGGGTGGTATGCAGACAATCAATATCGGTATCTGTGAATGTCTCGACCTCATCAGTTATTTTGGAGCCTTTTCTGCAGCGCCTACTTCTTATGAAGCTGCAAAAGTTGCTTCTACTATTTCGAGCAAACCGGAATATCCTGTTCACTATTTTTATAATATTTGCGGCACAGAAGATTCAATTGCCTATGGTGCACATGCAGCCGCCGCAAAACTTTTACCACGTCTCTGCCCTGCCCTTGAAGAAGACAAAAACTTCCGCTGGCAGGAACAGCGCGGTAACCACGACTTTGGAATCTGGAATCTTGGATTCTATAATTTTGCAAAAGTATTTGGAGGAAAATAATGAAAAAACAAATCTTTAATCCATACATGCCATCATGGGAACATGTTCCTGATGGAGAACCACACGTATTTGGCGACCGCGTTTATGTTTATGGTTCGCACGACTTTTTCAACGGCTGGGTATTCTGTCAGGGAGACTACGTATGCTACTCTGCCCCAATAACTGATTTAACAGACTGGCGTTACGAGGGAGTAATTTATCCAAAAACTTCCGAAGAAATGAATGCAGATGGTCACATGTGCCTTTATGCACCGGACGTTACACAGGGGCCTGATGGACGTTATTACCTCTACTATGTTTACGACAAAGTTGGATTTGTTTCAGTTGCAGTCTGCGATACACCTGCAGGAAAATATAAATTCTACGGCCACGTTCACTACAAAGATGGAACAAGACTTGGAGACCGCAAGGGAGATATGCCTCAGTTTGACCCGGGTGTTCTTACAGAAGGAAACCGAACTTACCTTTATACAGGTTTCTGTGGAAATCATATGAAAGACAGAATCGGTGCTATGGCAACAGTCCTTGGACCAGATATGCTTACAATCGAAGAAGAGCCAGTTATCATCGCTCCTGGCGACTGCTACACTGATGTTACTGCTCATGTTGCAACAGACTGCCCTTACCCACAGGATTCAATTGAAAACTGGAAGGGCTATAAAGATCACGCTTTCTTTGAAGCTCCTTCAATCAGAAAGATTGGAGACACTTACTACTTTGTTTTCTCTTCACAGGTAATGCACGAGCTTTGTTATGCAACAAGTAAAAATCCAACTAAGGGCTTTAAGTATCAGGGAGTCATTGTAAGTAATGTTGATATGCATATTGATTCCTATAAACCAGCTGATATGCCAGCTTGCTTTGGTGCAAACAACCACGGTGGCTTTGAACTGATTAACGGCCAGTACTACATCTTCTATCACCGTCACACAAACGGAAACTGGTTCAACCGTCAGGGCTGTGCAGAAAAAATGGAAGTACTTCCAGACGGCTCAATTCCACAGGTTCAGATTACTTCCTGCGGACTCAATGGTGGCCCACTTGAAGGAAAAGGTGAATACCCGGCTTATATTGCCTGCAATATCTTTAATCCGGATGAAAAAAAATGGATTGTTGATGTAAAGCATCCTTGCATCACACAGGATGGAAAAGACGGCGATCAGGAAATCGGCTATGTTACAAACATGCAGAACGGTTATACACTTGGTTTTAAATTCTTTGATTTTAAGGATGTAAAAAAGATCTCGATTGCGACCCGTGGTTATGTTTACGGAAAGTACGAAGTGCGCACAAAGTGGGACGGTCCGGTTCTGGCAGAAATCTCAGCAGGCTGCTCTAACATCTGGGAAACAAACAGCGCAGACATCAAGATTCCAGATGGAGTTGGTGAATTGTACTTTAAGTTCGTAGGCGGCGGCACCCACCAGTTCAAAGGATTCACACTAGAATAGAATGACTGTCACCCCGAACTTAGGGAGCGACGGCTGCACGCCGTAAAAATGCTCCAGTGGAGCATTTTTAGCGAGTCTCCGAGCAGCTGTGCTGCGAAGGTGCAGGGGTCTGATAGATACTGAAACAAGTTCAGCATGACATTTTGTTCTCATCTCTCTGTCAATTTTTTCCTCTTCTTCTGATATTGCTTCGGCGTGCACTTCATGTATTCACGAAATTTTCTCGAAAAATACTGAATATTATTGAAGCCGTTAGCCGTTGCAATTTCAGTAATATTATTGCTGGTGTAAATCAAATCAAGACAGGCCTTCTCTATTCTGTATTTATTTATATATTCAGAAACATTCATGCCCGTACTTTCTTTGAACAAGCGGATAAAGTGACTCTTACTGTAATTTGTGAGTGCCAGAAGTGATTTTAAGCTAAGGTTTTCACTATAGTTTTCACGGATGTAATGAAGGGCATTATCAATAGCAGAAAGACTGCGGCCTTCTATTCCAGATAACTGAGAATATTTTTCATACTGCCCGCTTTCCACAGCATACGAAATGACATCCATAAGCAGAGAACGCAAAACCAGTTCATATCCATCAGCTTCTTTTCCCATTTCATCAATTTTTCGAAATCTCAAAACCAGTTCCGGGGGCATCTTCAAAAAACGGCATAATCTGATTCCTTCAAAAAATGTTCTGCAGGCATCATCAGAACTTCCTAAAGCAGCAGAATCAAAAAGAATTCTATAACAACGGAAAGCCCCTCCTACAGTTTCCTGGCGGAAAAATCTTTCTTCAAAGGAATTAATAAAAATAATGTCGCCTCTTTGGATCATTGAAACAGAATTTCCAAAGTACAAAACTCCACTGCCACTTTCGACATATAGAATTTCATTTTCAATCAGCCTCTGCGGCTCTTCTGCGTAGCTATCCTGCGAAAAAAAGCGAACGGCAACCGGTTGCCGTCCAATCAGCTCATTTTTCTCCATAGGGGTATTCTATTATGAAAAAAGGCAAAATTCAATGCAAAATGAGACTATTTTATAAATATTATGATACTTTAAGTGTTTTTTTACCAAAATAACAGATTTATCATATTTTAAAAACGTTTTACCATGTTTTTTACTAAAAGTTTATAAATGGAGGACTTTTATGAAAAAAATTATGTTAGTTGCTGCAGCTGCAGTACTGGCATTGAGCCTGGTGGGATGTAGCAAAGGCGGTGCTTCTGGAAAGAAGGACGCTATGAACATCTCTATCTTTACTATTCAGCAGAGAGAGCAGCCTCCTGCTGACAACAAAGCTTACAAATGGATTGAAGAGAAATTCGGTGTAACTTTCTCTTGGGATATCCTCGTAGGCGACAAAGACCAGAAGATTGGTGTACTTATCGCTTCTGGTGACCTTCCTGATCTCGTAGAAGTAGACTCAGAGAAGTTCCAGGGTGCTGGTTGTCTTCGCGACCTTAAGCCACTCGTAGAAAAATACGGTCCAAACTTGATGAAGCACTATTCTTCAGCTTGGAAGAAAATGATTGACCAGGATTCTGAAAAGGATGCTAGCGGAAAAATCACAAAAGAGCACATCTACTCTCTTCCTAACTATGGTGTAATTGATGGTATCCCATCTGATACATATTACAACCAGAACGGATGGTGGATCCAGAAAGCAGTTCTTAAGGAATTCGGATATCCAACAATCAAGACTATTGATCAGTACTTCGACCTTCTCGAAGCTTACTACAAGAAATATCCAACAATTGATGGAATGCCAACAATTCCATTCAATATCATCACAGCTGACTGGGAAGCATTTGACCTCTGGAACCCACCTAACTTCTTGGCTGGTTATCCAAACGATGGTAACGGACACGTTACTCTCGAAAATGGAAAATATGTTTACACAGACAACTTCGTTGATGACAACGCTCACAGATGGTTCAAGCTCGCTAACGGATACTTCCAGCGTGGTTTGATCGATCCAGCTTCATTCACAGACAACCGTGACCAGTACTATGCAAAGATTGCACAGGGCCGTGTACTCGGTATGTTCATTCAGGGATGGCAGTTCATGGGTGAACCAGAACAGACACTCTGGACAGCTGGAAAAGATGAAAGAACTTATGCTCCACTTCCATTGACATTTGATGAATCAATTAAGCCTCACTACCGTGATCAGTCACTTCCAAACCTCCAGAGAGGTTATGGTATCACTGTAAAGTGTCCAGAAGACAAGGCTATCAAGATCATCCAGTTCATGGATAAGATGATTGAAGAAGAAAACCAGAAAGTACTCTACTGGGGATTCCAGGGAGAAGATTACATGGTTGATGCTAGCGGACGTCCATATCGTACAGACGAGCAGCGCGCTAACCAGAGAGATCCAAACTGGATCCAGAAGAACCGCGCTACACTCTGGACAGAAGAAGCTCCAAAACTTGAAGGAACAATGCCATCTGGATATACACGTAACATGGATGACCTCGCTTGGGAATATGAGCTTTCTCAGAAGCAGGTTGATATCGACCTCTGGAAGGCTTACGGTGTAGGTTCATATGCTGAATTCGTCGATGCTAACCCACCAAAGAATGCTGGTTGGTACCCAATGTGGCAGTGTAACCCATCTGCTGAAAAGGGTGGATTCGAAGAAGAAGCTGCAGTTGCTATGACTGGATTCGAAACAGTACAGCGCAAGTATCTCCCAGCTATGATCATGGGAAAACCAGAAGACTTCGAAAAGACATGGGCTGAATACAGTGCATTGCTCAAGCCACTTACAGAAACATACAACAAGTTCATGCAGCAGCAGCTTGATAACCGTGTAGCTACATTCGGTGGTTTCCAGGACTAATTAAGTTCTGACACTTTGTGTCATACTTAATCAGTGATAGCGGGATGTAAAAATCCTGCTATCAAAAAAGTCCACGATGGATTTCGTGGACTTTTTTTTACGAAATTTTTATTGTCGATTTTACCCGACAATTAATATATTTAGACGGGTGTTTTTATGAAAAGTAAAAAAGCTGCTGTATCTGCAGACATGAAAGCTGCAGAACTCGCAAACAAAAAAAGTAAATGGAAGCTTTTAGGTAAGCAGAAAGTGCTTATTTTAATGTCAGTTCCATTCGTACTCTACATTATCCTATTCAGATATATCCCACTTTGGGGTTGGACAATGGCTTTCCAGGACTATAAGCCATATAAGACTTTTTCTCAGCAAGACTGGGTTGGAATGAAATGGTTTATCCAGTTGTTTAAGGAAAAAGAATTCCTTCTTTCTTTGAGAAATACTGTAGGCATGAGCCTTATCAGTACTGCTCTCGGATATATTACCGCAATTTTGATTGCTATCTTCTTAAATGAAGTTCGATATATCGGTGTTAAGAGATTCGTACAGACTGTATCTTATCTCCCACACTTCCTCTCTTGGGTTATCGTTACAGGTCTCGTTGCTAACGTACTTGTAGGTGATAAAACTGGTATCTTAAACGGAATATTATTAAAGCTGCGTCTTGTAAAAGAACCTGTTCAGTGGCTTGCAATTCAAAAATACTTCTGGCACATCATTGGTTGGACTTACGTATGGAAGGAAGTAGGTTGGAATACAATCGTATACCTTGGAGCAATGACTGCTATTGATCCTTGTTTGTACGAAGCTGCTCAGATTGATGGTTGTGGACGTCTCCGCAAAATCTGGCACATTACCCTTCCAGGAATCAAACCTACAATCATCATTATGATGATTATGTCTGCTGGACACATTCTTGATGCAAACTTTGAAATGCCATACTTGTTGCAGAACGGTATGATTCAGGATGTAGCAGAAACTATTGATATTTATGTATTGAAATACGGTTTCAAGCTGTCTCGTTACGGTCTTGCTACTGCTGCCGGCATCTTTAAGAATGTCGTTAATATTTTGCTTCTTGTTATTGCAAATGGTATTGCTAAGAAGAGCGGTGAGGAGCGTTTGATATAATGGACAAGAAAAATCAGTATTATACTGCCCGCAGGCAGACATTAATTAGTAATGTAATTTTTGATATCATCATCTACCTTGTACTTGCTTTCGTAGTAGTTGCAACTGTATATCCTTTCTGGAACACAATTGCAATTTCTTTCAACGATGGTTTGGACTCATTAACTGGTGGAATTAAGCTTCTTCCTCGTAAGTGGACTCTTCAGAACTATACAAATCTTTTCCAGACTCCACGTATCTTCCAGGCTGGAATTATTTCTGTTACCCGTACAGTTCTCCAGACTGTTTTGAGCGTATTCTGTACTTGTATTCTTGCATACGCTTTGAGCCGCAAAGAATTCGTTCTTAGAAAACCACTTACAACTATTCTTGTAATTTCTATGTATGTTAATGCAGGTTTGATTCCTGGATACATGCTTATTAAGAATCTTCACCTTCTTGGAAAATATTCTGTTTATATTATTCCTTGTCTTGTAGATATCTTTAACTTTATCCTTGTAAGAACCTACATTAATGGATTGCCAGACAGCTTTGTTGAATCTGCACGTATTGACGGTGCTAATGAATTCAGAATCTTCCTTCAGATTATCATGCCATTGATTGTTCCTTCTGTTGCGATGGTTTCTTTGTTCACTGCCGTTGGTGCATGGAACAGCTGGTTCGATACATACCTCTACTGCTCTAATAAGCCTAAGCTTCATTCTTTGCAGTATGTATTGATGTCATTCCTTCAGGCAAGCCAGAATCAGAGTTCTAACGCAAACGATGCCGGTGCTATGGCTCTTGCTGCAAACTCTGGTGCTTCTACATCAATGGTAACACCTATCAGTATTCGTTCTTCAATTACTGTAGTTGCTACATTGCCAATCCTCGTAGTATATCCATTTGTACAGAAATACTTCGTAGTTGGTATGACAATTGGTGGTGTTAAAGAATAAGCCTAAAATCGAAGAACCGTTAAAAAGCAAGCCGAAAGGGTTGCTTTAGGTTCATCGAAAGAATGGCTCAGAGGCAAGCTGTGCTTGCCGACTTATCGCGGTGGTTTTTAAATATCGAAACCACCGTTTTTTTTTGAGGTAAAAAATATGCTAAGAATCGTCAAAACAAAACTCGGTACCGTAGAAGGCATTCCTGCCGCAGATCCACGTATTACAGCCTTTAAATCTGTTCCATTTGCAAAACCTCCTGTAGGAGATTTACGTTTTGCACCACCTCAGCCCGCAGAACCATGGGAAGGAGTACGTCAGTGTTATAAGTTTCCTCCAATTCCAGTGCAGCCATCCCCTAACCGTAATCCTCCGCCAGAGGATGTATATTCAAGAGAATGGTCTGTAGACCCGGATATTCCTGTAAGTGAAGATTGTCTTTATCTGAATATCTGGACACCTGCAAAAACAGGCAATGAGAAACTTCCTGTATATTTCTGGATTTTTGGTGGCGGCTGGCAGGTTGGTCACACAGCAGAAATGGAATTTGATGGTGAACGAATCGCACGCCGTGGAATTGTAGTAGTAACTGTAAATTACCGTGTAAATCTTTTTGGATTTACCTGTCATCCGGAATTATCTAAGGAATACCCTGACGCTCCTACAAATGCTGGACTTCAAGACCAGCAGGCGGGCTTGAAATGGGTTTATGAAAATATTGAAGCTTTTGGTGGAGATAAAGAGAATATCACAATCGGTGGTCAGTCTGCTGGTGGTGGAAGTGTACTTTTCCATATTGGAAATCCAGACAGCCGTAAATACTTTAAACGTGCTGTTGTTGAAAGCGGACTTTTCTTAAATCCTTATGTTGATTTGTTCCCTAACCGTCCTATATCTCAAACAGAAAAGATTGGTGAAGAGTTCTTTAAATTCTGCGGCTGTAACTCACTTGCAGAAATGAGAAAACTTCCTACAGAAGAGCTTCGCCAGAAATGGGGAGAATGGGGTGGCTTCCAGAAATCAGTTGAAAGCTGGATTCCTACCTGGGACAATAAGTTTAACCGCGGAAACATTCTTGATCTTGTAAAAGATGGAAAATGTACCCCAGTTCCTGTTCTTACAGGCTTTACTACAGATGAATTTGTAGCTAACGGAATAAACACTGTTGAACTTGGAATCAGAAAGCTACAGAAGCTCGAAGACGAAAAGAACATAAATAATAAGAATTATTTCTACAAGTTTGATGTTCCAATTCCAGGCTGGGATCATCCGGGAAAATTCCATTCAGTTGATTTATGGTTCTTCTTTGAAAGCTTAGCAAAATGCTGGAGACCATTCACAGGAGTTCACTACGATGTAGCCCGCCAGATTTGTGATTATCTCTGCAACTTCATAAAATGCGGTGATCCGAATGGTAAAGATTTGAATGGACAACCACTACCTCAGTGGGAACCATTTGAATTTGAAAAAGAAAACTTTATGGAATTCACCACCGGCTGCGCACAGAATCGCATACCAGCAAGTGATGAAATGAAGAAGTATTTGTAACAAAATGGACTGTCATTGTCCGGTTGAGCCAGACAATCTGTACATCTCATTCAAGGTACAGATCTTCGGGTCAAGCCCGAAGATGACATCTAAAAATTAAAGATTTTCTCCGTTAGTTTCAATCACTTCTTTATACCAGTATGCAGAATCTTTTGGCACACGGGCAAGTGTTTTGTAATCGCAGAAAATCATACCAAATCGAGGATTGTATCCCTTAGCCCATTCAAAGTTATCCATGAACGACCACTGGAAATAACCACGAACATCACAACCTGACTCTGCTGCAGTTTTTAGACCACGCAAGTATCTCTGCAAGAAGTCAATCCTGTTAGGATCATGAACTTTACCATCAAGACTAATCCAGTCGTGACAAGAAAGTCCATTTTCTGTGATGTAAATTGGAAGGTTATAGCGTTTTGTAAAATGCTTAACACCCCATTCAAGACCTGCATCATAAGTATCCCAGCCGATTTCTGTATGTGGAGTTCCACGGAATCTTTCGTATTCTCCAACATACTTAGCCTGATAGATATTCAAACCGATGAAATCAATTTTCTGGCTAATCAGTTTCATATCTTCTTCTGTGCATGCAGGGAACATATCTCCAGCAGCCTTTACGAGTTCTTCCGGATATTTTCCAAATACGATTGGATCTGCCCAATATGAATCCATCCAGTAAAAAGCCTGAATAGGACAAGAGAAATATGAATCATAAGCATTCTGTTCATCAGCTTTAGAAACAGGAATTGCAGGCATTGTTGCGAGTGTGATTCCAACTTCAGCATCCGGTACAAGACTTCTCAAAACCTTTACTGCCCTTCCATGTGCAAGATGTACATTATGGCCAATATGAAGCAAATCTCTTGTACTCATCTGATAGCCAGGTGCATGAGCGCCCATTGCACAACCACAGCCAACAAAAACAGAAGGTTCATTAAAAGTAATAAAATGCTTTACTCTGTCACCTAACCTTTTTGCAATTGCTGTAGTATATTCTTCAAACCAGAGTGGACTGTCTGGATTAGCCCAACCACCTTTAAGCTGCAGACAGTATGGCAAATCCCAGTGATATAGTGTTACATATGGAGTAATATTGTATTTTAAGAGTTCATCTACAAGGTTACTGTAAAATTCAAGTCCCTTTTCATTTACTTTGCCAGTTCCATCAGGAAGAATACGAGTCCATGCAATCGAAAAGCGATATGCCTTAAGTCCCATATCAGCCATCAATTTTACATCTTCCTTATAACGATGATAATGATCGCAGGCAATATCTCCGTTTGAATTATCTTCTATTTTTCCACCACGATGACAAAAATCATCCCAGATAGAAAGTGATTTTCCATCCTCATTCCAGGCACCTTCAATCTGAAAAGAAGCTGTAGCGGCACCCCAGGCAAAATCTTTTCTAAAGCCCATTATTTTATCTCCTCATTAATTGCTTTAATGATTTCAGGGAAATACCATTTCTGAGTTCTGCGGTTATAATATCCATAATGTTCATTATAATCTGACTCTTCAACTTCCCAAACACCATTATCCCAAAGGAAACAAGGCATTCCGTAAACACGAGATTCTTTTATAAAATCATGGAACCATGCAACACGGTCTTCCAGATTATTTTTGTTTGTAGCACCATATTCACCAATGTAAACTGCATAACCATTTGCAATAAAATGATCATTAAGTTTTTTGAACATTGAAGTGAATTCTTTTTTTACAGAATCAGAGTATTTAGTAATTCCAGGTGATTCCATTGCAAAATTATAAGGTGTGTACATATGAACTGAAACAATAAGTCGATCTTTACTTCCATCATAATCTTCCGGCATCTTAAATGTACGGGCAAGAGCTGACTCAGGAGAAGCCTGCAAAGAAGGAACAGCAACAAGACGTTTCATATTATTTCCACCACTTGCGCGGATTACATCAAGAATATTCTGAGTGAGTTTATTCAGATTAGACATTGCCTTAATAGATTTTGGAGAAGTTGCATTGTAATACCATTCTTCATTTGTTCCACAAAGACGAGGTTCATTCAAAACTTCAAAAACAAGATGTTCGTCATATCCGTTATTAAAGGCAAGTGCAATCTGTGCCCATACATTACATACAAAGTCTGCAGAATTATTATAATTTTCATCTGTTGGATAGAAACCTTCGCGAGCAGGCATCTTTGCATTCTTTCCGTAGTTATCATGATGAATATTGATTACAACATACATTCCATCATCAATTGCCCAGTCTACAACTTCTTTTACACGTTTCATCCATGCATTTTGAATAGTATAATTACTATCCATAATATGATGTCCCCATGAAACTGGGATACGGATTGTTTTAATTCCAGATGCAGCAAGTCCGTCAATCATTTCTTTCGTTGTTTTTGGCTGTCCCCAGCTTACTTCTGATTCAAGACTTTTTCCTCCACCAGTCGCATCAAAAGTGTTTCCAAGGTTCCAGCCGGTTGTCATATCACGAACGATATCTATCGCCTTGCGCTCATTAAATGGCTTATTACCATTATCCACAACTGCATTGTCTCGATTGAATTTAATGCGCTCAACTGCTGGTATGTTTGTTTCCTCTGCAGCAGGAGCTTCTTCTTTCTTAGACTCTGCTTTTGCCTTAGGCTTATCTGTGGTCTGTGCCTTCATAAAGGCCTGTGCCATCGGACTCTGTGCCTCAATTGTTTTTGCCGTATTGTTCTTTTTGCATGAAGAAAAAGCAACAACCATAAATATGGCTAAAGCTATCAGCCATATTCCTTTGTCAAAAAAAATCTTCATATTCCTACCTCAATTTTAATTTTAGCAAGAATATGAAGATTTTGACAGTCAGAAATATCTCTGATTATTGAATAAAATGAGATGCTGAAACAAGTTCAGCATGACACGACAGTCACCCTGAACTAGTTTCAGGGTCTATCTACTAAGTTTTCTATATACAGTTCTCTTTGGAACTCCAGCGTCTTCACCAAATTCCTTGAGCTTCCATTCTGCATATTCAGACCAGTTTCCTTCAAAGAAGCGAACTTCAGAGTTATTTTCAAAGGCAAGAATATGTGTACAGATACGGTCAAGGAACCAGCGGTCGTGGCTTACAACAAGAGCACATCCTGCAAAGTCTTCAAGAGCTTCTTCAAGAGCACGAACAGTTTCTACGTCCAAGTCGTTTGTAGGTTCGTCGAACAAGAGTACGTTTCCACTTTCCTTGAGCATCATACCAAGGTTGAGGCGGTTGCGCTCACCACCGGAAAGAACACTTACCTTTTTATTCTGATCTGGTCCATTAAAGTTGAACCAGCCGCAGTATGCATGTGCATTTACTTCGCGAACACCACCTTCGAGTGCTCTACCCTTTTCGTCTACAGCACCGAGTTTTACGAGGTCTCCGCCACCGCCGAGAGTCTCGTATACAGTCTTGTTCATATCAAGACCACTGCGCATCTGGTCTACGTATACAAGTTTTACAGTCTGACCAACTTTAATATTTCCTGAATCTGGCTTTTCTCCACCTTCAAGACCGGCTGCATCAACAATCATCTTAAAGAGAGTTGTTTTACCGGCACCGTTAGGTCCAACGATTCCGACAATTGCACCAGCTGGGATATGAACGTTCAAGTTTTCGAACAAGAGCTTGTCACCAAAAGACTTTGTAAGATTTTCAATATCAATTACCTGACCACCAAGACGTGGACCAGCTGGAATAGAAATCTGTGTATCTTTAAGCTGTTTTTTGCTTTCCTGAGCCATAAGCTCGTTATAGCGTGTGATGTGTTCCTTATGCTTTGCCTGACGTCCCTTAGCACCCATGTGAATCCATTCCAACTCGCGCTGAATTTCCTTCTGACGTGCAGATTCATTTTTATTTTCCTGAGCAAGGCGGGCATTTTTCTGTTCAAGCCAGCTTGAGTAGTTACCCTTGAATGGATAGCCTTCACCGCGGTCAAGCTCAAGAATCCAGCCTGCAACCTGATCAAGGAAGTAACGATCGTGAGTTACGGCGATTACTGTTCCAGGATAATCGTGAAGATGTTTTTCGAGCCATGCTACAGTTTCTGCATCAAGGTGGTTTGTAGGTTCGTCGAGGAGAAGAATATCAGGCTTCTGAAGAAGAAGACGACAGAGAGCAACACGGCGGCGCTCACCTCCCGAAAGTACATCTACAACCTGATCAGCAGGAGGACAACGGAGAGCGTCCATAGCAAGCTCAAGATTGTTATCCAGATTCCATGCATCAAGAGCATCGAGCTTTTCCTGAACCTCACCCTGACGGGCACAAAGCTTATCAAAATCTGCATCCGGGTCACCAAAAGCTTCATTGATTTTATCGAATTCTGCAAGAAGGTCTGTAATTGGTTTTACACCTTCCTTTACAATTTCCATTACAGTTTTACCTGCTTCAAGTTCTGGTTCCTGCTCGAGATAACCGATTGTGTACCCAGGTGCAAGAGAAGTTTCACCGGCGAAATCTGTATCCTTTCCCGCAAGAATCTTAAAAAGAGAAGATTTACCAGAACCGTTAGGTCCAACTACTCCGATTTTCGCACCATAGTAATATGAAATACTGATATCTTTAAGAACCACCTTAGTTCCATAAGAACGTGTAACGCGGTCCATTGTGTATATGATTTTTTTGTCGTCAAAAGTTTTAGCCATAATTTTAATCTCCTAGATCTGTATATAATTACGCAAGCACAGCTTGCGTCTGAGCCGTTTTTTTCGATAATCCTAAAACGACCCTCTCGGCTCGTTTTTTAACGGATTTTCGATTTTAGGCTTGTGCGGTCTCCTTGTTTTTAGTTACTCATTTTTCAATTTGATTTTAATGGATATTTTAAAATGAAACAACACAACTACAGCCTGCAGTTGTGTGTTAATGCTATAACTCTAAATCCAGAACTGTTGCTTCTGTTGCTTTTATCAAATCATCTGGCGCAATTTTGATTTGAACTCCACGTTGTCCACCACTGATGCAGACCTTATCATGAAGAATAACTGTTTCATCTATAAAGGTGCGGAATTTTCTTTTCATACCGATTGGTGTACAGCCGCCACGGATATAGCCGGTAAGAGCCAAAAGTTCTTCCGGACGAACAGGATTTATTTCTTTGCAGCCAGCAGCCTGGCGAGCTTTCTTGAGATTTATTTCTGATTCTGCACTCTGGCAGAATACACAGATTTCTTTAGTTTCTGTGCGCATCACGATTGTCTTAAAAACTGTTTCTGGTGCAACACCGAGTTTTTCCGAAAGACGGAGAGCAGCGCCTTTTGCAAGTTCGTGTTCGCCGTCATCTTCATATTCAGCAGTTTCGTAAGTGATTCCAAGCCCATCGAGGATGCGCATTGCATTTGTTTTCTTCATGAGGACAGTTTATCAGAAAATGGCGATTTCGTCATTTAATCTCAAAGAAATTGAAATCTCCTGGCTGAACTCTTACATGGAACAGAGTTTCTCTTTCTTCTGACCTCATGCTGATTCTCTGAGTTCCAACCGCTTCAATCGGCTGACTTATCCAAGGCATTGGCTTAGAACCATCAGAAAGGCGGCGAAGTTCTTTTACTTCTCCCTTCACATGAATATCAAATTCCTGTGGTGAACAACCATCCCAGGTATGACAGTAAAGGCCGAAGGTCTTATTATCATAGGCAAAAAGCGAAACTCCTGTCCCACCATCAATACTAAGGCCGCAGACATCCAGTTCCTGACGAATCTGTGTGAGCACAGGTACAGGTAAATCATAAAGGCGAGATGGCATATCAGGAACATTCAGAATTGTTAGTCTACCATTACCGTAGGTATCGTAGCACAAAATACTTTCGTGATACTCACCGTGCCCCGCATTCATCACAGACCAGGTAGCATTATTGCGGTGCTCAATCGAAGGGAAAGTAATCGGCGTAGCTGACTTTGTATAAGCAGTTCTGTAATTGCCGTTTATGTTATAATGGAACTCATCGGCTGTAAGAGTGCGCTCTCGATAACTAACACTCGTTAGTTGACCAAGCTGCTCCGGCCATTTTTTAAGAGCCCCAATTACAAAGCCGCTTGTTACGATTGCGTTTCCACCTTCGCGCACAAAGGCTTCGAGCTTCTCCATTATCTTTTCATCTTTCAAAGCAGAAGCTGTAAGCAAAAGTTTTTCACAATCATACAGGAACTCGCAAACCGGCTCCATAGGTACACCAATCATACCAAGAAAATCTTCCAGATGATCTTCACCTTGCGAATTAAAAGGAATATAAGTTTTAAGTCCGACAGGTTCTCCAAGCTGACCTACAATTGCATCAAGTTTTGAATACATAAATCCGAGCGGAGTTGCACGTCTGTTTCCAGCAAGAGCTGGCCAGCAGAACATCATGATTTCCTTTGGCTTAGCAAAGGCTGTAAGATAAGCCTGCTCAAGATATGTATCAATTCTGTCACAATCAAAAGGATCAAACCAGCCGCCACCATTCCGTCCAGGTGCAACACTTTCAAAATAGCGCATAAGCGAATAACTCAAATAGCGAGGCAAGTGCTGGTCAGTCTGAGCCCCATGACGAGTCTCAGTACCTGTATAAATTGAATCAAAAATTGCTGGCTGCTGTCCCGGATTGTAGCCGGTCTGAGCAAAGCTTTCGCGCCAGTTCGGATATTTGATTATGATATGAACTTTAGGATTAACCTTTTTGGCAGGGCCAATAATAAGGTCACGGGAAACCTCCATCATCTTTTCAAGACGAAATTCTTCCCAACTACGATTGCCTTTTTCGCGGATACAGTCTTCACACTGGCACTGTGTAAAAAAGAAATCATCTATAATAAACTCATCAAATTGACTTGCGGTATATTCGCTTACTTCCTTGAGCCGTGCACGCATAGGTTCATTGCAATAACAGAAGGTATTGAAAAGACGCTGACGTTTTTTATCACTTTCATTTAAGTCAGGAGTAACGGTTGTAATTCCACCAGACACTTCAATTCCATAATCCTTCATTACTCGCTTGAACATATCCAGTTGTTCTTTTTTAGCAAACTCGTCGCGATAAGTTTCCAGATAGATTTTGTCTATGCCAACATATTTCTGCAGAAAATCAGCCTGCTCGCGAAGTTCTTCTTCTGTGATACGATTTACCCAGCCGGCAACGCAATAAGTTACGGTTTTGAAGTTTTTGTAATGCATTGAAATCTCCTTACACTGCCATGTGTACATTAATTATACCACTGCAATTTAAGGAGTGTTGAAGTATTCTCTATAAAAGTAGAAAGTTTACTTAAATAATTTATCTTGGCAAAGAATAACTTATTTCTAAAGTTGCACCAATACCACTTGTGGGAGAATGAATAATAATATCTTTTAAATCCTGAAAAACATCGCGCATTACTGAACAACATATTGGCATTCTATGATTTGGGCCAGGATATCCACCAACAAGTTTATGTAAATCACCCGCTTTGATAGTAACCTCAGGATGTCCTAATCTAGTTTGCTCTATAAATATGTCATTTAATTTTTTAAGAAATACATCTTTAGTCAACTTTTTTACAGGATATCGTTTTTGAAGAGAAGAAACTAAAGCAGGAACAGCAGACAAATCACCGTCATCAAGAGTATACAAGGATTCTACAATTTCTCGATATTTTACAGGAAGAGAAGAAACAGATTCTTCATCAGATTCTCCATTAACAAGATACTCTGCCGACACACCTAAAGCTTGAGCAATCTTAACTCCCGTTTCAATAGAAGGAAGTGAATTGTGCCCTGTGAGGTAATTTCCAAGTGTATTTTTACTCACCCCACATTTTGCAGAAAGTTCTTTTAATTGCATTCCTTGATAGTCCAGTTCAGCTTTCAAATTATCCTTAAATCCCATATTGCAATTGTAATTAAATATGGTACATATATAATTGAATTAAATTAAATGTGGTGTATAATATAGTAAATAAATTAAATTTAATTCTTTATCTTTAAAAAAATTAAGTTTAATTTTCAATATTATATTGGAGAATCATAATGAAAAGACTTTTTTTAAGCTTAACCGTATCCATTGCAATTTTTTCTTTATTAAGTTGTGCTACCACAAAAATTTCAGGCTCTGGAATAAAAGGCAAATCTGCATCTGTAAAAACAGGCAAACGTGTAATTGTTGATTATCAGGGAGCTACACTAGGAAAAGAAATTCCTGAATGGGTAGAACTTCTTGTAGAAGGTCAGTATAGTCAGCCAGTTCTAAAATCTGTTATGCCAAACTTAGAAAATAAAAAAGTATTTGTAACAATGGGACGTGGAGATAATCTTGATTTTGTTCAGACCTGGAGTGATCTTGTTGATATCGAAACTGAAGTAGCGGGTACCCTCGAACGAGTTGCTGGTAAAGCAGTAGAAGCAGAAATGAAAGGCAAAGCCTCTGCAAAAGGAAAAGAAGTAGATCCAACAGAGCTTGAAAGAATTATCAATATGTATCGCGCTTCGCTTGTAAATGTTAGATTCAGTGGACTTGAACGTATTGCAAGTTATTGGCTCGAAACAGAAGTTATGGATGGTAAAAAAGTCCAGAATGATTATTTCGAATATTATGCAGTTTGGGCTATGGATGAAAAACTTTTTGACAATCAGCTAAAATCAGCAATGTCAAAAATTGATGAAACCTCAACAGAAGCAAAAGAACTTAAAACTATTGTTGAAGCAAAACTTAAAGATTCAATTGCAGTTTCTAACAGTGAAGAAATAAAGAATGAAGCAGATAATTATGTCGTAAATGATGCACAGAATAACAAAACAGTAAATATTTCTGCTTCAATTCCGTATTAATCACTTATGAAAGTTATACTTCGGAACAGATTTTTTGATGCATTTACAATTTTTCTCTGCTCTATGATATTCAGTTGTGCTTCTACAGCTCAAAGAACATCTGCAATACCAGACTGGATATCATATGAAACAATAAATCAAGAGTTTCCAGAAAAAGATTTTATTGCAAGAATCGGTTCCGGAGAAAATCCAAATTTAGCACAACTAAAAGCAGATGCAGAATTATCTTCATATTTCAATCAAAACATTAAGTCAATTACACAGGCACAAGAGAAATACTTGAACGAAAATAATTCTACAACTTCGCAAAAAGCACTTAATAGAACAATTACAATTACAACAAATTCTGAACTGATTGGATTAAAACACACAGACTGCTTTTTCAATAAAAAAGAAAGTCTGTATTACACCTGTTATTACCTTAACAGAAATGAAGCATGGTTTCTTATTGAACCTAAATTAAAATCATACTCAACAAATTTTGAAAACTCAATTCAAGGCGTTGATAATGAATCTGAAATTTTCAACAAAATCATACTTCAAAACAAAGCTTTGCAAGAATCAGAAGACTTTTATGATTTATATTATCTAGCTTATTGTATAACACCAGAAAAGGCAAAAAAGTATTCTCATTATACTACAGAAATTCAAAAACTCTCTTATGAAAACTTTGAATTAAAAAGAAAAATTAAAATCTATACAATCTCAAACGGAGATTCCTCTAACAGAATTAAAATCAAAACCGAAGAACTACTTTCAAATGAAGGCTTTATAATATCACAATCAAAAGCCTCTTATATCGCGACAATAAATTTAAATACCGAAGTAGGAAAATCGAAAGATATTTATCTTGCTTATCCTCAGATTAAAATCTCTATAGAAAAATCCGACGGGACAGCTCTAGCAACTTATTCAAAACAACTTGGTAAAATCTCGGCATACACAAAAGAAACCACAGAACGACTTGCCTTAAATAAACTTGAAACAGAATTAGAAAACAATCTTATAAATAATCTTCTTTACAAGAAACGGAGCGAATAATGAAAAAGGTTTTATCATTAATATTTTCAATACTCATATGCCTACAATGTTTTGCAAAACAGAATCTTGATGATGCAATACTGGCGATAAGTAATGACATTTCTGCAAAATGTGCTCAAAATGAGATTTTGGCCATACTAGATTTTGCAACACAAACAGATGAGATGAGCTCTTATATCAACAGTCAGCTTATTTCTACAATCTCAGAAACTTCTTCCCTACGTATTGTCACTCGACAACACATGGATAAAATTGAAAAAGAATTAAAATTTCAAAGCAGCGGATTGGTAAGCGATAGCACTGCACTTTCTATTGGTGAACGACTCGGTGCACACTCTATTGTTTTTGGTTCATTAGAAGAACTAGATAACAAATATATGCTTCAAGTAAGAATGCTTGATGTTGAGCATGGCGCATACTCGTTATTTAAAACTTACGAAATCACTCGCTCAGCAAAAACAGAACAATTACTCCATCATGCAGCTACAATTTATAAATCTTCACTAGGAGTGATGGCTGAAGTTAATAAAAACTCTATTTCTATGGTTGCTCCAGCCGCAGGCATATCTTTTGATTACAGCGTTTTCAGAAAAATATCATTAGGTATTAAAACTTTAATAAGTTACGATGCCTTTGAAAAAGAAAACTCCATTCTTTCAGTTGAACCACTTGGCTTTATACGCTGGTATGTTGTTTCTCCAAGTGGAGAACCAAGTGCCGGACTTTTCATAGAAGGACAAGGTGGTCCTGAATTGCTGTTTGTAAACTCATCAGTAAAATCATCTGTAAGTGCAGGACTTTCTTTAGGTTTCAGATTAACATTACAAAACTTCTATTTTGAACCTTCAATACGAGGTGGATATCCATATCTTTTTGGTGCCGGAATTAATACCGGATTCAGATTCTAATTGTCGGGAGTAATTTATGAAAAAGCACATCTTTACATTATTTTCTGTTTTATTATTGATAATCTTAGTTTCTTGTAACAATCCATTTTTTATCAAAGCAACAAAATTATATGAAGTTTCGTTTTCAACTAACGGTGGAACATCGATTGCCTCGACAAGAACTGATTGTATAAAAGAAATGCCTTTTACACAAAAAACTGACTGTACATTTTGTGGTTGGTATATAAAATCAGACTTTTCTGGAGAAGCAGTTTCATTTCCACTAGAAGTGAAAGATGACATCACCCTGTATGCAAAATGGCAGCAAATGTATACTGTCTCATTTGAAACAAATGGTGGAACAAAAATAGAATCCTATAAAACAGGTATAATTGAATATGCTCCTGATATCTCAAAAACTGATTTCACATTTATAGGCTGGTATACAACACAAGATTTCTCTGGAAATCCAATCACATTTCCTTACCTTGTTGAACGCCCAACTATTCTTTACGCTAAGTGGATTCAGACATCATTTCTTGTATCTTTTGAAACTAATGGCGGAACAGAAATAGCATCATACAAAACAAGTCTCATTCAAGTAGCACCAGAATGCACAAGAGAAAACTTTATTTTTGATGGCTGGTATACAACAGCAGATTACTCTACTCCACGCATAGAGTTCCCGTATGCGCTGAATGCTAATGTTACATTATATGCAAAATGGATTCCAACTTATCAAGTTACTTTTTATACAGGAGAAGGCAGCACAGTTGCACCTTTCCGAACAAATAAAATAGAAACTCCACCAGAAACTTTCAGAAGCGGCTTTTCTTTTGCTGGCTGGTACATAGATTCTCAATTTACAACACCAGCAGTATTCCCATATACCTTACAGGCAGATACAATTTTCTATGCAAAATGGCAGGCCATTTATAATGTCACATTTGTAACAAACGGAGGTACTTCTGTAGCATCATTACAAACAGGATACATTCAAACAAGTCCTGTTACAACAAAAAATGATAACAGCTTTGGTGGCTGGTATCTTGATGCTGATTTTACAGAAGAAAACAAAGTTACGTTCCCATATACAGTAACAGGCGATATCACACTCTATGCAAAATGGCAACCACTTCAATGTACAATCACATACATGCCAAACGGTGCAACAGAAGGAACAGTTCCTGCAACTACAACTGTAGACAAAGGAAGCACCTACACTATTGCAGGTAATACAGGTAATCTTACAAAACAGGGATTCGCATTTACAAAATGGAATACACGAGCTGACGGGGAAGGACAAGGTTATTCTGCAGGAAATACAATTACAGTAACTGGTGATGTTATTTTGTATGCACAGTGGGGAAAAGATTATGGAGCGATGATTTATGTGGAAGGAGGTTCTTTTATACAGGGGGGAAATGGCAGTGGTGTTGAACATACAGTAACACTCAACAGTTTTTCAATTGGACAATATGAGATTACATATGAACTATGGATAGAAGTAAAAAACTGGACAAACTCACAAGAAACTGAATGGAATGTTGGCTCAGCAATTAAAGGTGTTACTAATAATGATACATATACCGATTGGGAACCAGCAACAAGTATTTCATGGTATGAGGCTATAGCTTGGTGTAACGCTTATAGTGAGATGAAAGGTCTAAGTCCATGCTATTATTCTGATTATACATATAAAACAGTCTATCGTGATGTTTCAGATATTGGTTATGTTTACTGGAATAAAAATGCAAATGGCTACAGATTACCTACAGAATCAGAATGGGAATATGCTGCTAAAGGAGGTCCATCACAAAAATCATATACCTACGCAGGAAGTAATACAATTGGTAATGTTGCTTGGTATTCAGGCAACAGCGGAAATGAAACACATCCTGTAGGCACAAAATCTGCTAATAGTCTAGAGATATATGATATGTGTGGAAATGTAGAAGAATGGTGTGGAACCTCCTATTATGACTATTCTAAAGACCCACAGACAAATCCAAACGATTGGTCGTTTTTTCAGCATTACATTAATGGAGAATATAAAAGAGATTTTGAAAAACCAATAATACGGGGCGGAGCTTGGGGTGAAAGTGCAACTTCTGTTACGACAAGAGATTATCGATCATATGGAACTGATCAAGGAAGTTATACAGGATTTCGAATTGCTCGCAACACAGAATAGATTACATAATGAAAAAATCTAGAAATATTATAAAGGACTATTATGGATAAATCACAAGAATTAGAATTACTAAAAGATGAAGTTGAAAATGCAATTTCTCTTTATGAATCTTACTTATCAGGCTCTGCAATCAGAACGCGTCAAATGTTAGAAAGGAAAGGCATTGTAAAAGCACTTGATGAGCTAGTTCAAAGTCCTGAGTATCAGAAAGGTTTTAGAATGTTACATGAACATAATCAACTTGACAAAAGCTTTGAGGCTTTGGTTTTGAAATATAATGATTTATTTTCCAAAAATGCATTAGCATGCGCAGATTTTCGTTTGAAAAATCCAGACGCATTAAAAAACATAAAATAGAATCTTTTTTTTATCAAAAGCAAAACTCAACCTTTAGTATGATGACATCTCTACAAAAAAAATCTCACAAAATCTGATACATGAAAATACATTTTTCATCGTAGTCAGGTTTGAGATGTTCGTGAATATATTTTTCCATTTCTGCCGGAAGACGACTGAATCCAAAAGTTCCGTAATGATCTATCAAATCATCTTCTGGCAAAGCATAAATGTGCAAAGCCTGAATACCGAATAATTCTGCACCATAGTTTACTGTTGGAATAATAAAACTTCTAAAGACTTGTTCTCCTAAACCTTTTGTCTCAGGATGTTTACTTCTATATGATGAGTTTATTGCAAAATTTGAAAGTTCGACTGAAGGAACAGTATATTTACTTGCATCTTCATCTGTTTGACCTTTTTCTCTTAAAGTAAATGAGCCTGTATGTAAAGAAAAATATGCAGCAATCTCATTAGTCTCTTTATCTCGAACAAGATAAGTTCTGTTACTTCTTTCGTATTCTTCAGGCTCAGCCAGCATTTTTATATAACGCTCTAAACCTTTACCTGATTTCTTTTCAACAACAAAAGATTGTAAATCATCGAGATTCTTAGGATTTGATAACAAATGCTCATATCTGAATTTTTCGTTATTGATTGGTGCCAGAAGCATAATGTCTCCCTAATATGATGGAGTTGCAAGTACGCGGCGACGGGTCTGTTCATCAAGGCTATCAAGCCATTTCTGATTTTCTTCTTCAATCTGCTTGTCGAGTTCAGTGAAATCCGGCTTTGGGGTGTTCAAAATATGAAGCATGATTTTCTTTACCATGCTGTCATCCGGCAACTGTTCAAGAGCTTCTCTTTGCGACATAGTTCTCATTGGCTTCCTCCTTGATTTTATATTTTCTTATATATAATTTAACATGATTTTTAGAAAAAACATAGAGTAAAATCAATTACCTATTTTTTTAGAACTTTAAAGTCCCCACCACAGTAGTTTCGTCGTCATCATCAGGCTTTTTGTTTTGCGGGCTGTTTCTATCAAGTTCTTCTGCATATGCAATTTTTTCTGCACGGTTCAAAAGCCCGCCGCGTTTTTTTGGTGACTCGGCAGCACTACTGTTATTCTTTTTTTCAGCCTTCATTTTTGGAGAGGTAAGGAAGGCAAAAAGGCTTCCACATAATCCACCGGCAATACAGATGATAATTCTAACTGCCCCTGCTCCGCTAAAAATCTGAAGCACAACAAAAAGAATCATCACGGCCGCAAACGACAAAGGAAACTTCTTTTTAGAAAAAGACATAAAGGCATTCAAAAAAATCATCATGCTCACAACCGGAACAGATCCAACAAGACTCGTCTCACAGAAGCAGGCATTAAGAACACCGGCAAACAAGGCCGACACAAAAATCATAATTCCGATAATGACAGAACCATAGCGCTCTTCCATGGCAGGCCCCAGAAGCATAATCAAAATCAGATTAGTAAAAAGAAGGGAAGCTCCCCCGGCTGCAGCCCCAAAAATATAAAAAAGAAGGCGCAGGTAAGAAAGCGGCGCAGAAGGAATAAAAGGCAAGACTCCTGCCTGACTGGTAGGAGAAGCAAAGATTTTTTCCAGCCCGCCAGCCTTCCCGCTTTTAGCCAGAAGTATATTTAATAGAAAGATAATTGCAGAAACAATCACAAAGGTCAAAGTTACAGGTGCATCGTAAGCAACTTTTAAATCAATTTTAATTTTCTTTTTCGCCATGAAGATATTATAGCACAGTTTTATTTAAAACGCTCTATCAATTCTTCGCGGCTCTTTACACCGATTTTTGCATAAAGGCGGCTGGTATAATTCTCAACGGTTCGCGGAGAAATAAAAAGTTCGTCGCAAATTTCTTTGTTTGATTTTTCCTGAAGAATCGCTTCAAAAATATTGCGTTCCTGCTTTGAAAGCACAGACACAATTGAGTCAACTTTATTCTGGGCTTCGGTCATATACTGCTCAAGATATGTACAACCGCTCTGCACAACATCCAGGCAGCGGGCAAGTTCTTCTTCCTTTGCAACCTTGGAGATATAGCCTTTTGCACCGGAATCTTTTGCCTGCAAAACAAAGCCTGTCGTATCAAACATTGAATACATTACACATTTTATATCTGGCCAGCTTTCCGAAATCTTTTTTACAAGCGAAAAGCCGGTTTCACCAATCAGCTGAACATCAACAATTATAATTTCTGGAAAGGCTGTATCGCGAAGCTTCGCATCCATTCTGCTCAAACACTCAAGACATTCCAGACATTCTTTTGAATCTGCAAAATCTTTTGGCACCCGCCAGGAAGTATGCTGCTCTAGCCAGGCTTTAAGCCCGTTACGCACCATTGTGTGGTCATCTACGATATAAAGGATGTTTTTCATTTTGCGCTCTCCAAAGGTAATTCGATTTTGATTTCCATACCGTCATTCTGAGCTGTAAAAAACTCTATCTGTCCGCCGATAAGCTCCATTCTGTCTTTCATTCCGCGGAGGCCCAGATGCTCTTTGCTTTTGAGTTTTTTTGCAAGTTCATTCTGGTTGCAGCCAATGCCGTCGTCCGTAATGTAAATCAAAAGTGCTCTCTTGCTGCCACCGGAAGAATCTGCATTTTTAATAAAGATGGAAGCCTGGGTTGCATAAGAATGTTTTTCTATATTCGTAAGCGCTTCCTGAATTACTCGGAAAAGATTTTGAGTTTTTTCTTTTTCAAGCACCGGATATTCAAAATCTTCTTCAACCTTAAAGACACAGGGGATATGGGATCGCGAACTGAACTGCTGAACCAGCGAATTAATTATAGAAATAAGTTCAAGCTGAGTAGAATCTCCTTCGCTGTGGCTGGCAAGTTCCGCCGGCGTAAGGTTATAGCAGATGTTACGCAGCTTAATTATGCAGTCGGTTGCAAGGTCTTCAATTTTGGTCTGGCGGGTTTTAGAAGTCTGGTCCACCACAAGATTTTCTGTTTCAAGGCGAAGCACGCGGATATCCTGAACAACCGAGTCGTGAATGTCCCGGCTGATTTTTGCCCGCTCCTTTTCCTGAATATCAAAAATCATTTTGTTGTGCTCAATGCGGGAAGCCGCTTTCTGACTGCCCAGTAATTTCTTAAGAACAAGAATCAGGACCACAGTAAAAATCATTAGAATTACAAGCAGAACTCCGATAAGCGACAACTGCTCCAGAACTTTCTGTTTTCTTGCAATAGCCCGGTCAATCTTTGCTGCCGCCTTTTTTGCAAGCTCCAGACTTTCGTATTTTTTGAGTTTTTCCGTAAGGCAGTTAAATACCCACCAGGAGCTTTCATCTTCATCGCAGATTAAAAGAGTGTAGTCGGTAAACTTAAAGCACTGTTCATGCTCTTTCAATTCAGGAGAGTCAGGCCGCGATTCGTTCATAAAGTTATAAAAAGAATTAAAGTTTACCTGGTTCACAGAAGAAGGAATCCTTAATTCAAACTTTCCCTTGTTATCTTCTACCTTGTAAAGTTCTCCCTTTGTAATTGCTTTTCCATCTTTTTGAACTTCTTTATCATGCAAAAGCCAGACTCCGGTTTTATTCACAGCCAAATAACCTCGACCTTTATCCATAGGTATTGAGTCGAGCTTAAGCGGATTATCCTTAATTTCTGTCTGTGATGCAATCCAGAGTCCGGGAGAATTTACCCAGGCAGAACAGAAATAAAACTGTTTTGAGAAAGGACTAAAGACAATATTTCCGACTCCTCTACCAGAATCCCAGAGTTTATGGATTCTTACGTCTGCCATGAATCTGCCGTTCAAAAAATAATAAACGGCATTTTTCCATTCTATTTCATCTGTTACGTGCATTAAAAATAAAGAATTATCTTCATTACCAACACAATCCCACACCCAGGTTTTTCCTAAATCTTCGGTCAGTGTTTCATGAAAAGGCTTACCTTCAGCCAGCGCATCATTCTGAGACGAAAGAGAGAAAACAACTAAAATAGAAAACACTGCAATACAAAAGAGCTTTCTTAAACGCATAAAATTATTATACATCAAGATTCCTAAAATGATATACAGAGTTGAACTCACAAAAAAATTGTGAGTTCAACTCTGTATTTTTTTTGTACAAACAGCTTGATAATTAAACCAAGGAGTGTAACGATGAAAAAACAAACTTTAATTTTAGCTGCGCTGATTTTGTCAGGTTTTGTCTTTGCACAAAACAACCTGCCGTTTACAAAAGGCGTAAACCTGTGCAATTTTCTTGAATACTGGGGAAACCAGAAAGATGCGCTTCCGACCATGAATAAATATGACGAAGCTGATTTTGTTTGCCTTAAAAGCATGGGAGTGGATGTAATCAGGCTTGTCTGTGATTTTGATCTTTATACTGAAGAAGCTTCTGGTATAGGAAAAATTGACAAAACAATTCTTAAAAAGCTTGATGAGGTTTGCGATTGGGCAGAGAAAAATCAGATTTATCTTATAATCGACAATCATAACAATCATACATTTGATAAACTAAATTACACCAGCAATGATTTTTCACTTTTACAAAAGCATCTTGAATCAGTCTGGTCTCAGATTGCCCCACGTTATGCAAACAGAAGCGATTATATCATTTATGAAATTATGAATGAGCCAACTGGTGGAAATGCAAGTAAATGGTATAAAATTCAGCAGGAAATCATAAGTCTTATAAGAAGGTATGATACTAAACATTCGATTGTTGTAAGTTGTATTGACTGGTCAAAGATTCCAGAACTGGTAAAGCTTAAACCTTATAAAGATGATAATCTGATTTATACTTTCCATTGTTATGAGCCATTCTTTTTTACACATCAGGGAAGACAAGGAGATCCAACTACAGAAAGGTTAATAGATGTTCCTTTTCCTTATGATCAGAAAAGATTTCCAAAACTGCCGGATGATCTTTCATGGTTCAGGGAGCAATACCGTACAGAAGGAACTGTAAAATATATTAACAGCTTGATTAAGAAAGCTGCTGACTGGGCAAAGAAGAATAATGTAAAAGTTTTCTGCGGAGAATTGGGACCAAAAATCTGGATAAATACCGAAGACAGAATTTCATGGATAAGTACAGTTGTAAATGCATTGAATGAAAACGATATTCCTTATCTTTCATGGAATATTGATGATTCCACAGGCTTCTTAAAAAATACAAATGTCGTTAGAGGAGATGAAAAAGCTTATGGTGTATATTTCCCTGAAGATATTGATGAAGCAGTCGCAAAGGCTTACGGATTTAATATGCCTTCATCTGAAGCACTTAAGTTGGCAAACGATTCTCTTAAAAAGTTTCCGCAAAAACCTTATATAGTTTATGATGAAGTAGAGGGAAAACTAACTTCTGCTAACCCTTTTAATACAAAAATAACAAAAGTCAGTGATTCTCATGACCGCTGCTTTGTAACGTCTTATCCGCAGGAACAGGCAAGCATTGATATTAATCTTCCTAAAACAATTACTTCAAAGTTTAAAGAAAATGAAAAATCTCTTGTTATATCTTTTGATGTAAAATTTACAGATAAAAATCAGAGCTTCGAAGTTCTTCTGGTGGATTCAGACGGCGGAAGAAATGAATTGCCCTGGACAAAACGCAATGATCTCAAAGCATCTGGTTATTCATTAAATGAGTGGGTTACCGTTGAGATTCCAGTTTCAAGCTTTTATAAAAACCAGGGTGCCTGGTCAAATGTGGATCAGGCCTGGTACGATTTACCATGCGAGTTTACCTGGTCACGCTTCGAAAGACTGACTTTCAATTTTAATGATCACACCGGCGGTTCAAGCAAGGGAGATCTTTATATTGATAACATTGTGATTAAAAAGAAATAAGCCACATGCCCTTGCCCGCTTTCCTACCATGTCATTGCACGACTTCCTGCAGTGTCATTGCCCGACTTGATCGGGCAATCTGTAATAGATTCCCGCGTCAAGCGCGGGAATGACACTTGGCGGAGTATGAGAATGACACAGGGGGACACGTGAATGACGCAGGCCGTCCGAAAATGGGCGGCTATTATATCAAGCAATCCCAGTCTTACCGAATTCATACATTAAAAATAGTTAATAATATTATACATAATAGTGTATAATTGTTAACTTTAAAACAATTTGCTTTATAATACTTCCTATGGAAGATCAAATCTCAAAATCATTTGAAAACTTTTTTATTCGCACCGCCTGGAATGAAGCTGAAGAAGAATGGTATTTTTCTGTAGTTGATGTAGTGGGAGTGTTGACGGAAAGCAGTGATTATCAAGCTGCCAGAAATTACTGGAAAGTTTTGAAAATTCGTCTGAAGAATGAAGGGTTTCAACCGGTTACAAATTGTAACCAGTTGAAAATGAAATCAGCAGATGGAAAAATGCGCTTGACTGATGTAGCAAACACAGAACAGTTATTGCGTATAATTCAATCCATCCCATCCAAAAAAGCAGAACCCTTCAAAATGTGGCTCGCCCAGGTTGGTCGGGAACGAATAGAAGAAACTATAGATCCCGAACAGACAATAGACCGGGCTTTGGAAACCTATGCAAAAAAAGGATATTCCCGCGAATGGATTAATCAGCGTTTACAGGCAATTCAGGCTCGAAAAGAACTTACGGATGAATGGGAACAGCGTGGAGTAAAAAAAGGCGTCGAGTACGCCATTCTAACCGATGAAATCACAAAAGCCTGGTCCGGTATGACTACCCGCGCATATAAAAATCACAAAGGACTTACAAAGCAGAATCTCCGCGACAATATGACGACAACAGAAATTATCCTCAATATGCTTGCGGAGACTGCAGCAAAAAATATTTCACAGGCAGAAAATCCAGAAACCTTTGAAGAAAATCAGTCTGTAGCAAGGCGTGGTGGAAGAATTGCAGGAAATGCCAGAAAAGAACTGGAAGCAGAAATAGGCAACTCTGTTATTTCCGAAAAGGATGCGACACAAATAAATACTGTTGTTACAAATCTTATTGAAGATGTTTCAAAGTCAACAGAGGAAAAATAATTATGGAATCAATTATAAAAACTCTTCGCGAACAAAACAGATATACTCAGGTAAAGCTTGCCCAGGAGCTTGGTATTTCACGGCAGGCACTCATAAAATATGAAAGTATGGAACAGGAGCTCCCTGTGAATGTGATTCGGGGGCTTTCCAAGATTTTTTCGGTGAATTATGATTGTTTTATCGACAACAAACTACCTTCTCCAGATATAGCCGAAGATGAAGCAATGTTAAAACAGCTAGCAAGAGACTTTTCAAAACTCAAGGCGGCAGAAAAGAAAGCGGTCCTTGAAATGACAAGAATCATGGCGAATGCTTAGGTGCCGAGGCTCCTCCCTCCTGACTAATTTTTTATAGAATTCTCACTCAAATTGTGTTATATTATAGGCATGAGTGATTTTAACAATCAAACATCACAGGCAGGAAGCGGAGTTGCAGAAGATACTTCGATTATGCTGCCGCCGGAGCGAAAAGTTGTCTTTTATAACGATGACTTTACTACTATGGAATTTGTAGTAGACGTTCTGGTTTCTATTTTCAACAAATCTCACGATGAGGCAGAAGGGCTTATGCGTACTGTACATGAGCAAGGGTCTTCTGTAGTAGGCGTTTATACTTATGATATTGCCGTTTCTCGCACAAATCTTACTATACAGGCGGCAAGAAAGAACGGATTTCCGTTGAGGGTAGAAGTTGAGTAATCAGGAAAAACCACAGGGCAGCGTAAAGCAGATGAAGGTGAGCACAATGCTCAGCCGGATTTTGTCGGAGTCGCTCTTAGTTGCAAAAGATTTTCATCACGAATTTTTCACACCAGAGCATGTGCTTGCCACAGCTATACGTGATGAATTTGTAGAGCAGCTACTTGCAAACAGTGGTGGAGATACTAAAGAACTCAAATCTGAAGTAAGCAATTATCTTACAACACAACTTCCTGTAATTTCTGAAAATGCGAATCCCGAAATAATTAAGGCTCCGGTTGAATCAGCTGGTTTCCAGGCAATGATGAACCGTGCCGTTTTCCATTGTATTTCGTGTGATTCTGATATGATTGATATTACCGACATTCTTTTAAGTATGTTCGATGAGAGCCGCAACTATAGCTCATACTTCTTAAAGTTTTGTGGAGTCGAACGACTTAGGCTGATGGAAAACATTACAAAGATTCGTCCATCAAAGCGTATTCCACAGGGCAACGGTCAGGGACAACCTGGTACAGCCCCTGGACAGGATGGAATGCCAGGCTCAAATAACGCAGGCGGGCTCAAACGCTTTACCGTAAACATGACAGAGCTTGCAGCAAAGGGCGCTTATGACCTTCTTGTTGGCCGCGAAGCAGAAATTGAACGAACAATTCAGGTTCTTTGCCGCCGTACAAAAAATAATCCGCTGCACGTAGGTGATGCCGGAGTTGGAAAAACTGCAATTACTCAGGGACTTGCTCAGCGCATTGTAAATAATCAGGTTCCGGATATTCTGAAGGGCTACACTATTTACTCACTTGATATAGGCTTACTTCTCGCCGGCTCAAAATTCCGCGGAGACTTTGAAGAGAGACTCCATTCTGTAATTGATGAATTAAAAGAAAAGAAAAAAGCTATCTTATTTATAGATGAAATCCATATGATTATGGGAGCTGGTGGAAACGGTTCCAGCCAGGTTGATGCAGCAAATCTTTTAAAACCAGTTCTTTCGAGTGGTGAAGTTAAATTTATCGGTTCAACCACTTTTGAAGAATATTCAAAGAACTTTGAAAAAGACCGTGCACTCGCTCGCCGCTTTCAGAAAATCGATATTCTCGAACCAACTGCAGAAGAAACAATTCAGATAATAAAAGGTCTGATTCCTAAATATGAAAAACATCACAATGCAATTTATTCTACAGGTGCCGTTGAAGAAGCTGTAAAACTTTCTGTTCAGTTTATGCCAGACCGTCGCCTGCCAGATAAAGCAATTGATATTATTGATGAAGCCGGCTCATACCAGCACATTCTGAAATCAGGAGGCTTCGCTGGCCGCACCGCTATGCATCCTGGAGCTGTCTCACACCCAGGTTTAGTAGCAACAGAAGCAAATCCGGCCCGCATCACAACAGAAATTATCCGCCGCGTAACTGCAAAAATTGCCCGCGTTCCAATTGAGAATATGAAGGGCGAAGAAAAAGATGCATTGCGCAGCATAGAACAAACAATGGCAGCCGACATCTTCGGACAGACAACTGCCATCACAGCACTTGGCAAAGCTGTAAAGCGCGCACGTGCCGGTTTCCGCAATCCGGAAAAACCAGAAGCCTGCTATTTATTTGTCGGCCCAACCGGCTGTGGAAAAACAGAGCTTGCACGTACACTGGCTCGTCTCTTAAAAGAACCTCTTCTCCGCTACGATATGAGTGAGTATCAGGAAAAACATACAGTGAGCCGCTTAGTTGGTTCACCTCCTGGATACGTTGGTTTTGAAGAAGGCGGACAGCTTGTAAAAGACGTAAGAAAAAATCCTCGCGCTGTAATTCTTTTTGATGAAATTGAAAAGGCAAACGAAGATATTTACAACGTACTCCTTCAGGTAATGGATTACGGTCAGCTCACAGACAATCAGGGACGCAAGGCAGATTTCCGTTCCTGCATAATCATTATGACAAGTAATGCCGGAGCCCGCGACCTCGAAAAAGGCAGCATTGGATTTGGCGGTGACACTTCTACCGATATTCAGGCTTCACTTACAGATGCTGTAAATCGTGAGTTCCCACCAGAATTCCGAAACCGTCTCGATGCAGTTATTCCTTTCAACTATCTTGATATTGAAGTTGCAAAACAGGTATGCCGTAAGGAAATCAGCCGTCTCGCACTTCGCATGAAAGAAAAGAAAGTTCAACTCGAAGTTACAGACCGCGCAGTTGCCTACATCACAGAAAAAGGCTACTCAAAGGAATTTGGCGCCCGCAACATTGCACGTACTGTAGAAGATGAAATTGCAGACAAGCTCGTAGACGAAGTTCTTTTCGGAAAACTCGAAAAAGGCGGAGCTGTTACAGCAGATTATAAGAACTCAAAAAAGTCAAATGGTATAAGCTTCAGCTATGGAAAAGAAAACGGCTAGGCTCCTTAAATGGACGCTTCTGATTATTTCATTCACAGCCCTTCTCATTTTTTCAATTGTTTTTTATGCTTCTTTTTTATCCTCTCGTGCAAAAATCCAGAATAAGGATGAATATAATCCTGCAGACACAGCACTCTATCATATCATTATAACCGGCACTTATGAGAATCAGAGTTTTTTGAAAGAAGTTTATGATGGTGCCTCAAAGATTGCAGGAGAATATAAAACCGTCGTTGATCTTCATGTTCCAAGCTCACAGGCCGACAAAGAGACTCTTCAAAATCTTTTGGATTATTGTGCCTTTTTGAATGCTGACGGAATTATTATTTATATGGATTCTGCAGAAAATCCGCCAGTACTTTTAAAGCGTTCTGATTCACCTGATATTCCTATAGTTACCACAGGCCAGTTTTCTCCAACTATGCATCAAATCTCATACATTGGAACAAACAACTGGGAACTTGGAAAAAAGATTGCAGAAGAAACACAAAACTATCTGCCGGTTGGCGGAACAGTCTATATCATCAGTGAATCCGCAGACTCTAATTCCAATGCTCTTATAAGCAGCATACAGTCTTCGCTTCAAGATAATCAGGATATCACAACAACAGTAATTGAAAAAATAACTCCAGAACTTGCTATTGAAGGCAGAAACAATATTTTTATTTCGCTCACAGAAGACGAAACAATTCTTTCAGCGCAGCTGCTTTCTGAACAGTTTGATGATTTCCGCTACAAGCTGATTGGTATTGGCGGAAACGAAGTTTGTCAGCTTTATCTGCAGAAAGGCTGGATAGGTGAACTTGTTTCTCTTGATCCTGAAAAGATGGGAGAAACAGCTATCCGTGAATTATTTGAATATCGTACAAAAGGTTATGCAAACAGTTACATAACCGCAGAAGTAAAAATTACAAAGGCACAGAGGTAACAGGATGAAGTTTGAACCTATAAACTACATCAGAAATAAAAGCCTCCGCTGGCGCATTATGATATGTATTGGAATTGCAATCATTATGCTCGCCGCTACCCTTCTTACAACAACCCGAATGTCGTATTATTCAATCCAAAATTTGGGAGACTCCTATAAATCAAACTCTGAACTTACGCATTTTTCTCAGGCAGTTTCTACAACCGAAAAGGCCATGGAAAATTACGTAAACTACCGCACTTTTGAAAGTATTGATGCATATTATAATTCACGAACAAAGGTAGAAGATTACTACTCAAGCTTTCAGGATTTTCCTTCTAAAAATGAAGTTGCCCACAAAGAATATATTGTCCATCAGCTTACGGATGCTTTTCTTTACTATAGTAATCTTGCAATTTCTGCCCGCCGCGCAAATAACGAAACCGAGATTTCGGTAAATTATAAATACGCAATGGACAGTTATAATTACCTGACCTCACAGATTCTTGAACTTAATAATCTGCAGTTGCAGCAGAACGCGGCCCGTTATGATGAAAATCAATCACGAATTGTAATTTCAAATACGCTCAGTATTATTTTCTTCCTTGTTTTTTCTGTGATGATTTTCTTCGTACTCTATCTTACAATTACTTCAATCATGGAACCGCTTGCAGATATTTCTGAAGTTGCCCACAAGGTTGCCCGCCGTAATTTTGATGTTCCGCTTTTTAATCGCACAACAAATGATGAAATTGGAACAATCTGTACAGCGTTCGACCGAATGATTATCAGCATCCGAGAATATATCGACACTATTTGGGAAAAAGCCCGCACAGAAGCAGAACTTAAAGAAAAAGAAATCGAGATGCAGGCACTTTATACAGATGCCCAGTTGCGAGCCCTGCAGAATCAGGTAAATCCACATTTTCTGTTTAATACTCTGAACACAGGTGCCCAGCTAGCCATGATGGAAAATGCCGACAAGACCTGTTACTTTATTGAACAGGTTGCAGACTTTTTCCGTTACAACATTCAACAGCAGCAGCGTATGGTTTCAATTGACGAAGAGCTTGGTTTGGTAGATAATTTTGTATATATAATGAAAGTGCGTTTCGGAAATCGTCTTGAATTTACAAAAGAAATTCCTGACGGAACATTCCCTCAGCAGATTCCTTCTATGACTCTGCAGCCACTCGTTGAAAACTGTATAAAACACGGACTAAAAAACACTAAGGGCAAAGTAACTCTCAAAGTTGAAATTGAAGACAAATACATTGTCATCAGCGTAAACGATAACGGCGAAGGCATGCCCGAAAAAACTCGTGAAGCAGTTTTTAAGGCAGTTGCATCAGAAACTACAAGGCTTCCACAGGACGTTCTGGATGATAATTCTACGCACAATGGAACAGGCCTCATAAGCGTATTCCTGCGTCTTCAGCTGCAGTTCCACCGTTATGATTTATTTGACATAACTGGCGGCGACAACGGTGAAGGCACAAAATTTATAATCAAGGTTCCAAAGCATGTTTAATATATTAGTAACAGATGATGAACAGATTGTAATTGATTCTCTTTCTTTTATTATCAACAAAAATTTTGCTGATGAAGCCAAGATATTCACTGCCCTTTCAGGTACAGAAGCAATTGAAATTGTAATGAAAGAAAACATCGACATTATGTTCATGGATATAAACATGCCAGGACTCAGCGGATTAGAAACCGTAAGCGTAATTACAAAACTTAAACCTAATATTGTTTTTGTAATTCTGAGTGCTTTTGACCGCTTTCAGTATGCACAGGAAGCAATTAATCTTGGCGCATACAAATACATAACAAAACCTGTAAACCGAAACGTCGTAATAGAAACCATTCGCGGTGCAATGAATCTTGTTGAAGAAAAACAAGGAAAGCTCAGCGCAGATATGGAACTTCACAAAAAACTCGACATGGTTTCACCAATGATTGAAAATGATTTCATCTACGCCTGCATTTATAATAATGATAAATCTGTAGATCTTTCTTCATACCTCGACTATTTTAATATTTCAGATAATCCGTGGGTTTTTTGCTGCTTTGAAATCCCTAACATTAATTCTGATAATCAATATAGTACATATCTTAAAATTCATGAGCTATTGAATGCAGAACATCGCTGTCTTGTAAGCAGTTTTATAATGAACCGTATTGTTGTATTCTTTCCGATTTTTTCTAACAACCCGGCGTACAGCGAAGTTCAGGAACAAATCAAAAAGTTTTATACAATGCTCAGCTACAACATTACAGCCGGAATTCGCGCCGGGGTAAGTTCAATTTACACAGATAAGAATCAGATGCAGGCATCTTATGCGCAGGCACTTTCTGCTCTCAATAAAGCAACAGCAAACGGTGACCTTATTTTTTCTGACGGCTCAAGCTGCTCAGAAGCAGAAGGTCTTTCAGAAAATCCAGAACAGCTCAGTAAAAAATCAAGTTCTGGAGAATTCAAAAATCAGATAATTACAAAACTTACTGCAGGAGATTCAAACGGAGTTAAGTCATTCCTTGAGTTATATACCTCTGAACTCATTTCTCAAAATCTGCCATCTGACAAAATCAAAAATCAGTTTTTTGACCTGATAGTAACCGCTAACAATGCGACAAAGGAGCTCGACAAAACATTTACCAGCAACACCTTTGATAATGCCTTTGCAACCCTGAGCAACGAAAATGAAATTAAGCTTATAAAAGAGTTTGCACAGAAATTTTTGATGGAGTGTACACAGGCCGTTACTAATGTAAAAAAGGCTGAAGAAAATCCTATTATCAAAAAAGTATGTGCTTATGTTGATGAAAATCTTTCCTGTGATATTTCACTCGAAACCGCCGCTGATTTTGCAGGTGTAAGCTCTTTCTATCTGAGTAAATTATTTAAGGAAGAAAAAGGCGAAACCTTTATCAATTTTATTTCAGACAAACGTCTCGAAAAATCTCGACAGCTTCTTGAACAGACTGAACTTTCAATTAAGGAAATCACAGCTGAAGTAGGATATAACGACCAGAACTATTTCAGCCGAATATTTAAAAATAAATACGGCCTTTCGCCAAAGGAATACAGGAAGGTAAAATAAAAAATGTTTTTAAAAAAGTATCATCATCAAAAACTATCAAATCGTCATCCTGAACTTGTTTCAGGATCCAATGTAAAGAGATGCCGAACCAAGTTCGGCATGACAATCATTGTCGCAGCATTTATTTGTCTGTGTCTCGTTCTCAACATTTCCTGCAAAAAGAATGATAATAATTCAGCAGCACGCCAGCCTCGCCAGACTTCAACAGTATCAGCAAATCCCGTTACAATCGGTTTTTCTATTGATACTCTAGCAATTGAACGCTGGCAGCGCGACATGGATGTTTTCATCAATAAGGTAAAAGAAATGGGAGCTGATGTAATCGTTCAAAATGCCGGTAACAACATAGAAGAACAGAACCGTCAGCTTATGTATCTTCTTGAACGCAATGTTGATGTTGTTGTGGTTCTTCCTAAAGACGCAGCTTCAATTACAGACAGCGTACAAAAGCTTCGCGCAAAAGGCATTCCTGTAATTTCCTATGACCGTTTGGCCTTAAATGCAGATGTAAACTTATACCTTACAATAGACAGTGAAAAAGTCGGCGAGCAGATGGCTCAGGAAATGCTGCGCCGTGCAAAGGGTGTAAACTGGTACTGCATTCTTGGTCCTTCAGAAGATTACAATATGACACTGATTATGGAAGGAATTGACCGAATTCTCAGAACCTCTTCCGTTCATATAAATCATACATTTTATACTGATGGCTGGAACTACGATCTGTCTTATCAGGAAATGGTCCGCATCCTCAAAAGCGATATTTTCCCAGATGCAATTATCTGTGGAAATGACGCAGTTGCGGCCAGTGTAATTCAGGCAATTAACCGCTACTATCCGGATATCCACATTCCTGTTTGTGGTCAGGATGCTGATATTTCAGCCTGCCAGTATATTGTTCAGGGAAAACAGGAATTTACTATTTATAAACCTATTATTCAGCTCGCTGAAGTTGCAGCAGAATGTGCAGTTCATCTTGCCAGAAAAGAAGAAATCTCAGAAAACCGCTTCCGCATTCGTCCTATAAACAATGGATACGGTGATATACCGACAATCTGGCTGGAACCAACCTTTGTTGATAAATACAACCTGGATAAAGTTATTATAGACTCTGGATTTCATTCTGCGGCTTCTGTGTATAAAGATTAGCACATTTTAAACAACAAAAAAATACAGATTTTCACCATTTTTCTAGGGTGATTTCCCTACCTAAAATAAGAAAATAGCAAAAATTTGAAGAATTCGGGCAAATTCAAGTCCTTTTCCTGCGCTATACTCCTAAATGTAAGATGAGCCGTTGGCTCTATATCAAAAAAATATTAGGAGTGTTTTTTCTTATGAAAAAAATTATTGCTATTCTTTTGGCAACTGCAACACTTATGGGTGGTGTATTTGCTGCTGCTAAGAAAGGAACAAAAGTTGGTGTTTCAATGCCTACTAAAGACCTTCAGCGCTGGAACCAGGATGGTTCAAACATGAAAGCTCAGCTCGAAAAAGCTGGCTATGTAGTAGACCTTCAGTTTGCTGCAAATGATATCCCAACACAGGTATCACAGATCGAAAACATGATTACAGGAAAATGTAAAGTTCTCGTAATCGCTTCTATCGACGGTACAGCTCTTTCAAACGTTCTTGAAACAGCTCGCAAGAAGAAGATCCAGGTTATTGCTTATGACCGCCTTATCATGAACTCTAAAGCAGTTTCTTATTATGCTACATTCGATAACTACAAAGTAGGTACAATCCAGGGTGATTACCTTGTTGACAAGCTCAACCTTAAGAGCCGATCAGCATCTGATCCTGTATATATGGAATTCTTCACTGGTGACCCAGGTGACAACAACATCAACTTCTTCTTTGGTGGTGCTATGGATACACTCAAGCCTTACCTCGACAAGGGTGTAATCGTATGTCCATCAGGACAGACAGCTAAAGCACAGGCTGCTACTCTCAACTGGTCTACAGAAGAGGCTCAGAAGAGAATGGAGAACCTTATCACATCTAACGGATATGGTCCAAAGGGAAAGAAACTCGACGCTGTATACTGCTCTAACGACTCTACAGCTAACGGTGTAACAAACGCTCTTCTTTCAGCTGGTTACACAGCTGAAAACTTCCCAATCATCACTGGTCAGGACTGTGATATCGTAGCAGTTAAGAACATGTTGAAGGGAACACAGGCTATGTCTATCTTCAAGGATACACGTACACTTGCTTCAAAAGTTGTTGAAATGGTTGACGCTATCTGCCAGGGCAAGAAAGCTCCTGTAAATGATACAAAGACATACGACAACGGAACAGGAATCATTCCTTCATACCTTTGTGAACCAGTTTACGGATCAAAAGATAACTACAAGGCTCTCTTGATCGATTCTGGATACTACACAGAAGCTCAGCTCAAATAGTTGAACTAAACTAAGCTGAAAAAGAACCTTTAGTCCTATAAACTAAAGGTTCTTTTTTAATAACAATTCATTTATAAGTAAAAAGAGGGGTTCCAATGGCTAAGACATTATTGGAAATGAAAAATATTACCAAGTTGTTTCCCGGAGTAAAGGCACTTGATAACGTAAACCTTACCGTTGAAGAAGGTGAGATTCACGCAATCTGTGGTGAAAACGGAGCCGGAAAATCAACTTTGATGAATGTTCTGAGCGGTATTTATCCATATGGAACATATACCGGCGACATTGTTTACGACGGCGAAGTTTGTAAATTTCAGACAATCAGGGACAGCGAAGCTAAAGGTATTGTAATCATTCATCAGGAGCTCGCACTCGTTCCTCTTCTCACAATCGGTGAGAATATGTTCCTCGGAAATGAAAGAGGATCTAAAGCAAAAATCAACTGGTCAGAAACCTTCGATAAAGCTGATGAGCTTTTGAAGATGGTAGGACTTAAAGACTCATCTAAAACCTTAATTAAGGATATTGGTGTAGGTAAACAGCAACTTGTAGAAATTGCAAAAGCACTTGGAAAGAACGTAAGACTTCTTATTCTTGACGAACCTACAGCATCTTTGAACGACACAGAAGCAAAGCATCTGCTTGACCTTCTCCTTGAGTTCAAAAAACAGGGAATGACTTCAATCATCATTTCACATAAGTTGAATGAAGTTTCGTACGTTGCAGATAAAATCACTGTTATCCGCGATGGTACTTCAATTACTTCCCTTGATAAACAGAAAGATAATTTTACAGAAGATACAATTATTTCGGCAATGGTTGGACGCAGCCTTACAGACCGCTTCCCTAAACGAGAATCTCATGTTGGTGAGGTTTGTTTCGAAGTAAAGAACTGGTGTGTAGACCATCCAGTATTTGACGGAATTAAAGTTTGCGATAACATCAACTTTAACCTTCGCAAAGGTGAAGTTCTTGGTATTTCAGGACTTATGGGTGCCGGACGTACTGAACTTGCAATGAGTATTTTCGGACACTCTTACGGAACAAATATTCACGGTCAGATTTTTATGAACGGTAAAGAAGTTTCTTTCCCTAACGTAAAATCTGCAATCAGAGCTGGTCTTGCTTATGTAACAGAAGACCGAAAAGGCAATGGTTTGATTCTTTCTGAATCAATCTGTAAGAACACTACTGCCGCTAAACCTGAAAAGATTTCTAAGCACTGGGTTTTGGACTTCGATAAAGAGCGTATGTATTCTGAACAGATGGCAAAAGACATGCACACTAAGTGCGCATCTGTAATGGAAGACGTAGGAAACCTTTCTGGTGGAAACATGCAGAAAGTTCTTCTTGGAAAATGGCTTTTTGCTGAACCAGATATCCTGATTCTTGATGAGCCTACCCGAGGTATTGACGTTGGTGCTAAATACGAAATCTACTGTATCATCAATAAGATGGTAGCAGAAGGAAAATCTGTAATTATGATTTCTTCGGAAATGCCTGAGATTCTTGGTATGTGCGACCGCATCTACGTAATGAATGAAGGTAAGATGATTGCAGAAATGGATGGTAAAGAAGCAACTCAGGAAAAAATCATGACTGAGATTATCAATAGCGGAAAAACTGCTAATTTAGGAGAATAAAAATGGAAAAGAAAAATAAGATTGGCGACAGCCTTAAATCAGTTCTCAAGGGTAATACAATGATTTTTATCCTTGTAGGTGTAATGCTGCTGTTCGAAATTTTGATTCGAATTGGTGATCATGGATCATTGTTTGCACCTGCAAACATCACAAATATTATCCGTCAGAATGCTTACGTTGCAATTCTTGCAACTGGTATGCTCTTGTGTATTCTTACCGGTGGTAACATCGATTTGTCTGTTGGTTCTGTAGTAGCCCTCGTAGGTGCTCTTGCAGGTGTATTCATTGTAAACCTTGGTATGCCAGTTTGGCTTGCAATCTGCCTCTGTCTTTTGATTGGTACATTGATTGGTGCTTTCCACGGTTTCTTTATTGCATACATTCACATTCCGCCATTCATCACTACCCTCGCTGGTATGCTCTTGTGGCGCGGTGTTGCAACAATCGTTCTCGATGGTAAACCAATTGCTCCATTCCCTACAAAATATCTCAACCTTTTTGAAAGCTTTATTCCAAATCCAAGCGAAGCAACAATCGAAAAGTTTGGAGAACTTGATATTTTTGATGAGTTTGTAGATAAATACACATTCATGGTAACACTTATTATCTCTTTGATTTGTGTTCTTGCATTCATCGTTATGGAAATCATCAGCCGCCGCAAAAAGATTAAGAATAACTATACTGTACCTTCAAAGAGTTCATTCATCACAAAGCTTTGTGTACTTTCTGTAGTTATCCTGATTCTTGGTCAGTTCCTTGCACGTGACCGTGGTCTTCCTGTTGTATTAATTCTTCTTGCAGTAATCGTTGCTGCATACTCATACTTCACACAGAATACAGTTCCTGGCCGCTACCTCTATGCAATTGGTGGTAATGCTAAGGCTGCAAAACTTTCTGGTGTAAACACAGATAACGTAATGTTCTTTGCTTACACAAACATGGGATTCATTTCTGCAGTTGCTGCTCTTGTAACAATTGCTCGTTTGAACTCAGCTCAGCCAACAGCTGGTCAGAACTATGAAATGGATGCCATCGCTTCCTGCTTCATCGGTGGTGCTTCTGCATACGGTGGAACTGGTAAAGTATCTGGTGCCGTAGTCGGTGCTATCTTCATGGGTGTATTGAACAATGGTATGTCAATTCTCGGTGTAGATATGAACTGGCAGCGTGCTGTTAAAGGTTTGGTCCTCCTGGCTGCTGTAATCTTTGACGTTGTTTCAAAGAAAAAGAAAACCAGCAAGTAAATTGCCTTAATCAAAGTTTCATTATCCTTTCCTTGAAATTGGAACTTTACTGCCGCAATGTAAGACATTGCGGCAGTTTTTTGTTATAATAGGGTTATGAATAAATCTGAATTATTTTCCGAATTATTTAAACGCTACGGAGCAGTAACACGTGCACGAGGCCCGTTTTTATATACTAAAAAAGGTGTCCGGGTAACCGATTTATATCAGGAAGCAGGCCGGGCAATTCTTGGCTGGGAAGGTGGAAGTGCCTTTACAATGTTTAAGAATGTACTTTCCCGTGGACAGACCGGAAGCTTTATCTGTGAAGAAGCACCTGAACCTCGTCTCCAGAAGGCAGTAAGCGAACTTCTTGCAAGTGACAGAACAATATTCTGCTTTTCTTCCCACAAAGATGCTTTTGATGCAGGGCTTACCCTTTTTCCAAATGAAACAAGTGTTTACAGACCATGGAATTCTATAAACCAAAAAATCAATATTTCAAATACCGCTGCATTAATTGTTACTCCCCCACTCCCATGGGCTGAATCAATTTTTATTCTCGCAGCTGATACAAAGCGTATTCAGGAAAATCCAGATAAACTTTTATTCATCCGCAACAGCATAAAACTACCATTTGCACTTGAAGTAGCAATAACTAAGAGTTTTTATAACTTAATCAAAGCTCTTCAGGAACGGGAAGAAAAAGACTGGTTTATTTATGACACAGTTCTTACAAAATACTGGAATCGCGAAGGTCCATATCTGTTCCCAAAAGTTCCAAAAGATTCCTATGATACTTTTTTACTTCATTGTCTTGACTGCGGAATTGTTATAAGCCCTGATTATAACACCCCTTCCATCGTTCCTTTTGGAGCAGACCGCGGAGTTTTCACAAAATTAAAAAACTCACCTTTTACCTGGTAATAGACGAAAATTAGATTATGGAACCAAAAATATTATTATTCATAATAAAGTTAATCGCAGGTGGAATCGTTGCTTTTCTGGCAATTTTGCTGATGTCAAAAAAAAGAAATGCTGGCTGGGCCTTTATGGTTTCGGGCTTTCTTCTTTCTTATGCCAGTTTAGTTTATGAGCTTTTGATTGAACTTGGTGTTCTAACTGCAACTAAATACGGATTATGGGGAATTCCTGTCTCAACCTTAATATGTGCGACTCTTCCTTCTATTTGTTTTATTACTGCATTTATCATAATGCTTGCAAAACGCTAATCATTTTATAAAGGAAAAATACCATGACAAATATTGATGAATACTGGAACAAATTCATAGCAGATACAGGCCGTAGCGAAGAAGACCGATGTGCCGGTGACCTCAGTTTTGAGGCAAAAGGCTTTGTTGGTGATGAGCTTGTAACGCTTGTACTTGGCGGCCAGAAGACTGCGTTTTTTACAAGCTGGGCAACTTATTCGATAGACCAGGAACCACTTCCAGTTTCAGGGGAATTGTATGTTGTACTCGACCGTTCAAACACACCTCGCTGTATAATAGAAACTCAAAGCGTAGAGGTTGTACCTTTCAACGAAGTAACCTGGGAAATGGCTCGTCTCGAAGGTGAAGATGAAAATCTTGGTCAATGGAAAGAACGTAAGCAGGAATATCTTGAAGATGAAGGTGCTATTCTTGGATTTGACTTTACTCCGGATATTAAACTTGTATTCCAGACTTTCAAAGTTGTATACCGATAATACAGGGAGCATAATATATGAAAAAAATAATTACTTTGATTTCAACTGTTATTTTGGCATGCTCTTTTCTAAGTGCAAACGAAAGACTTTTCAGTTTTACAGCAGGCCTTTCATCTGGAGTTCCAATTTATGGAGCAAATTCTGTTGTTTCTACAGGCAGTGAAATTGAAAAAGGAAATAGAATTATTCTGGGTACAACAGTATCAGCAAACATGAATCCTATTTCTCAGGTAAGTTTTTATCTTGGAAACGATATGATCTGGGATTTCACCTGGAATTCATCTGAAAAATCGAGTAAAGTTCATCTTTCGTTCCCCCTGGGAATTAAAATATATCCCGAACTTGGTGGATTGAACTTTGGTCTTGCTTATACTCTTGGACTTAGATTTGATAATATAAAAACTGATTCAGTTGGTGATTACAATGATTCAACTCCCTGGGGAAACGGCTTTAAATTCCAGGTTGAATATAACTTTGCCCATGAAGGAAGTTCACGTTATTTACCTTCTATAGGCGGCTATTGGAATCTTATGCCGCGCGGTAATAGTTCTTATGATAATCTGATTGTGCTATATGTAGCAGCTAATTTTTAGGACAAAAAAAACGGAGGTCTGTAAAAACCTCCGTTCTGTCGGCAAGCACAGCTTGCTAGCGGGCATACTCCACGATTCGTGTCTCGCGGATCATTGTAAGTCTGATTCTTCCAGGATATCGCAAATCAGTTTCAATCTGTTTTGCAATATTGCGTGCAAGCTCTTTTACATCGCCATCTGCAATCTTCTCGTTATTAACAAGGATACGAAGTTCACGTCCTGCCTGAATAGCATATGCTTTTTCTACACCATTAAAGCCTTCGGCAATTGCCTCAAGGTTTTCAAGACGTTTTACATAGTTGTCAATTGTCTCGCGGCGGGCACCAGGACGTGCCGCAGAAATAGCATCTGCAATCTGAACAACAACAGCCTCAAGTGATTCTGTCGGAACATCGTTATGGTGAGCAGCAATTGCATTTACAATTACAGGACTCTCACCCATCTTACGTGCCATTTCAGCACCAACTTCTGCGTGGTTCTGATCGCTGTCTGTTTCAGCTCCCTTACCAATATCATGAAGAATTGCAGCTCGTTTTGCAACTTCGCGGTCTGCACCAATTTCTGCAGCAATCATGCTTGCAGCCATTGCAACTTCCTTTGAATGGTAAAGAACGTTCTGCCCGTAACTTGTACGGAAGTAAAGGCGACCAAGAGCACGGATTCCGTCGGTATTCATATTATGGATACCAAGATCAAAGAGTGCGCGTTCACCTTCTTCATAAATCTTGTTCTGAATTTCGTGAGTAACCTTCTGAACAATTTCCTCGATTCTTGCCGGATGAATACGTCCATCAGAAATAAGGCGTTCCAAAGATTCCTTTGCAATTTCCTTGCGAACAGGGTCAAAACAAGAAATAACTACAGCTTCTGGAGTATCATCAATGATGATATCTACACCTGTGAGAGTTTCGAGAGTACGGATATTGCGTCCTTCACGACCAATAATGCGTCCTTTCATTTCATCACTTGGAAGAGAAACTGTTGCAACTGTAATGTCGCTTGTTGTTTCAGGGGCAATTCTCTGAATTGTGGTAACAAGAATGTCTTTGGCTTTCTTTTCGGCAGTAAGCTGAGCTTCCTGCTCGATTTTGTTGATAAGAGCCTGAGCATCATGACGTGCCTCATTTTCGAGGTTCTTGATAATCAAATCTTTTGCTTCCTGCTGAGAAAGACCAGAGATTTTTTCAAGTTCCTGACGATAAAGCTCTTCCTGTTTTGAAAGTTCTTCTTCTTTTTTCACCATTGCAGCTTTTTTTTCTGCAAGTTCTTTTTCGTTTTTTTCAAATTCCTGAGCACGCTGATCAAGGAGTTCTTCTTTTTTGTTTACCCTTGCCTCAAAGCGCTGCACTTCGGCTCTGCGTTCACGGTTCTCCCGCTCCTGCTGATTTCGTTCACGAATGAGCTCATCTTTTGCATTTAACAAAATTTCTTTTTTCTGTGCTTCGGCTTCACGAATAGCGTCTTGTTTTACGCGTTCTGCTTTCTGCTCAGAAGCTGTTAATTGAAATCTGGCATAAATCCAGCGAATAATCCATCCAAGAACAATTCCAGCAACAGGGAGAGTTATGTACAACACGATGTTCATACTTCACTCCTATTGAAAATTTTTAGAATAGTTCAAATATAATAATACTATAAGAAGAGACTGATGTCAAATTGATTTTGACCGTCACCCTGAACTTGTTTCAGGGTCTATTACAAGATGCTGAAACAAGTTCAGCATGACATTGGTAGCCTACATAGAGAAATCCTTTCCCAAATAAATCTCGCGGGCTACTTCACTATCAAGGATTTCCTGTTTAGTACCCTGGGTCATGATGGTTCCCTGGTTTATGATAATTGCGCGGTCGGTAATTTCGAGGGTATCGCGTACATTGTGGTCTGTAATCAGAATTCCAATGCCACGTTTTGCAAGAAGACGAATCATTCCTTTGATGTCGGCAACGGCAATCGGGTCAATTCCGGCAAAAGGTTCGTCCAGAAGCAAAAATTTTGGTTCCATAGCAAGAGAACGTGCAATTTCCGTACGGCGGCGTTCACCACCAGACAAAGTAAAGGCTTTCTGCTTGCGGATACGACCAATAGAAAATTCTTCTATCAGAGATTCAAGACGTTCTTTTTTTTCTGCTTTTGTAAGATCTTTACGGGTTTCGAGAATAGACCAGATATTTTCTTCTACTGTAAACTTTCGGAAAACTGATGGTTCCTGCGGCAAATAAGCAATTCCGAGTCTGGCACGTTTATACATTGGAAGCCCAGTAATGCATTTTTCATCAAGAAAAACATCACCTGCTGTTGGCTTATAAAAACCTACTACCATATAGAAAGTAGTTGTTTTTCCCGCACCATTTGGTCCAAGCAAGCCCAAAACTTCGCCCATCTGCATGGAAAATTCAACACCACGAACAACTTTTTTATGACCAAACTGCTTATAGAGGCTGGAAACGCGAAGAATATGATTTTGAGGACTCTGAATTTCAGAAGCCTCTGTTGTTTCATTCAATTCATCATTCTCCATCTTTTGGCCCCTCCTCTTTTTCATCAGGCTGCTCTTCCAGTTTAGGAGCTTCAGCTTCTTCAGCAGCAGGCTTTTCTTCTTCAGGCTGTTTTGTATCAGTTACAGTACCCTTTACATTACCACCAAGAGTAATATCCTGTGTGTCCATATCAAGAGTAATGTGCTGGGCGCGGAATACATCATCATCCTGTCTAACCTGTGCATTACCGGAAATCTCAAGAAGCTGAGCCTTTTTATAGTAAACTGCATATGAGCCGGAACATACATTATCTTTCTGTGTAAGATTTATCTGCACCTGAAGAACTGCTATTTCCGTATCCTGATTATAATCTATAATCTGAGCCTTGGCCTTTACATCATTATCTTTATCTTCAAGATTAACGTTTCCTTTTAACGAAGCAAGTTTTGTAGTTCTGTCGTATTCAAGAGAATCGCAGGTAAATTCCATATTTGTTTTAAGATTTTTTCCATTTATATGACCTGTTGCCTTGATATAGCGATAGTTATCGCCAGAAAGCTCAACATCATCTGCCTGAATTTCCATTGTTTCGGTTTTGATATAGGCATTTCCAGAAAGGCTTGTAGTAGTATTTGTATTTCCAGCCTGTCCTGTCATTCTGTTTGCAGAAAAGATGATTTTTTCAGCGAAAAGAGGAAACACTGCAAAAACAAGAGAAATTAAAACTGCTGCAAGGTATTTTTTATTCAACATTTTCTGATTCTTCTTCGGAATTCTCATCGGAAGTTTCTATTGTTCCGGTAATGTTTCCACGGAACGAAAAAGTTTTACTTATACCACTGGCAGTAAAACCACTTCCTCTCATTATTGTATCATCTTTTTCGATTTTTACCATATCTCCGCGGCCACTTGTGAGTTGCTCTGTTCGGCCATTCCATCTAAGTGCATTTGCATAAAAACGCATATTTTCCTCAGAGTTATAGAGATTTATATCATCATAAAGTTCATAGATTTTTTTATCTGTATCTGCATAAAGGATTCCGCAGCTGCCTTCTGTTTCTACTTCACCTTTATCATCATACGAAGTAAAACTAACCTGCTGGCCGTAAGACTCGCTGCTGTTTTTGTACTGCTCAAGTTTTTGTGCAGAAACTTCAATTGTAGGATTCTTCTTTTCAAAACGAACAAGTTTTGTATCTTCAAAAACAAATTCAGGAACCTTATCTTCTGAATTCACCTGTTCAGAATATTTTAGAGAACATGAGGAGAAAAATAAAAAAAACAATAGTGGTTTCGACAAGCTCAACCACCATAGTTTTCTATTAAAAATCCTGCTTGATTTTTTCAATATCCTTTCCTTTGTCTTTTTCGCGGATTTCTACGCGGCGGATTTTTCCGCTGATTGTTTTAGGCAATTCATCCACAAATTCATAAATTCGAGGAATCTTATACATTGCTGTATTTTCTTTTGCAAAAGTAGAAATTTCAACTTCCATTTCTTTTGGATCTTTGTCCTTATAAGCAGGAACAAGAACGATTGTTGCCTTAACAATCTGACCGCGTTTTGCATCTTCAACACCAGTAACGGCACATTCCATTACAGCAGGATGTTTCTGCAAAATTGATTCAACTTCGAACGGACTGATTCTGTAGCCTGATGATTTAATAATATCATCCTTACGACCAACAAACCAGATGTAACCGTCATCATCGCGATATACATTATCACCTGTATGATAGAAACCACCATCAAATGCTTCGGCTGTAAGCGAAATATCTTTGTGATAGCCTGTAAGAAGACCAAAAGGATGACCATGATCAACATGAATACAAAGCTCACCTACTTCACCATTTGGAACAGGCTTATCATTTGGATTCAAAATTTCTACATCATAAGCTGGAGATGGACGTCCCATTGAACCAGGTTTTACAGGAGAATCTGCAAAGTCCATAAAGTTTCCGCAGATTACAGCTGATTCAGACTGTCCGTAACCTTCGTAAATGCGTTTTCCGGTCTGCTCAAGCCACTTGTCATAAACCTCGTCGTTAAGAGCTTCGCCGGCAGTAGAAAAACGCTGACATTTGCTCAAATCATATTTTGAAAGATCCTGGCGAACAAGGAAACGGTATACTGTTGGTGGTGCACAGAAGGTTGTAAGACCAAATTTAGAAATAAGAGTAAGCATCTTATCTGGCTTGAGCATGTTCATATCGTAAACAAACTGAGCGGTTCCACAAATCCACTGACCGTAAATCTTACCCCAGCTTGCTTTAGCCCAACCGGTTTCTGCAATTGTAAGATGAAGTCCATCATCTACAACACCGTGCCAGTATTTTGCTGTAATAATGTGTCCGATTGGATATGTAAAGTCGTGAAGAACCATTTTTGGATAGCCCGATGTACCAGAAGTAAAGTACATGAGCATTGGATCTGAATTATGAGTTGCAGCCTCTCCTACAGGGCGAGGAAATTCAGGATCAATTTTTTCATATTCATCGTGGAAATTTATCCAGCCTTCGCGGTCTGGACCAACAGTAACAAGATATTTTACAGTTGGAGATTTTTCCATTGCCTTTTCAATTTCTTCCTGAACATGTGGATTATCGTATGAAATAATCATTTTTACATCAGCAGCATTTGTACGATATTCAATATCTGATTTCAAAAGCTGATCCGATGCTGCAATTGCTACAGCTCCGATTCGATGAAGAGCAGGAAGAAGAAACCACCATTCATAACGACGGCGAAGCATAAGCATAACCATATCGCCTTTTCTGATTCCCTTAAGAGCCAGCCAGTAAGCGGCACGTTTTGATTCACGGGAAATATCAGCAAAAGTAAATATTTTTGCTTCAGTTGAATTATCATCTATCCAGACTAAAGCTCTTTTATCTGGAGTTTCGCGTGCATAACGGTCAATAATATCATAAGCAAAATTAAAATCTTCTGGTGCTGTAAGATGGCAGTTGGCCTTTAAGTCTTCATAAGATGTATATTCACGGTAGTCTTTAATATATTCATGGGCAAGATTCATATGCCACCCCTTTTTTTTGTCAAAATGTTTGGTATATTATGACATTATAGAATTTTTTGTCAACCTATGCTATAGTTTTCGAATTATGAGCGAAATGTGTTATAAATGCTTCAAACCAAAATCTGCCTGCCTCTGTTCTTACACAAAGGAAATTGATCCCGGTATAAAATTCGTGCTTTTAATGCACCAGAAAGAAGCAAAAAGACAGAGAACAGGAACAGGACATATTGCAAAAATCTCGCTTAAGGACTCAGAAATTCTTGTTGGCTTTGAATTTGAACATAATAAAAGACTGCAGGAACTGCTTGCAGACCCACAGTATTTTCCAGTTATGATGTATCCTGGAGAAGATGCCTGGACTGCTAAAAAAGAAGGCTTTGGAGAAGCACTTGCCGGCAAAAAACTTTTGGTTTTGATTCTAGATTCAACCTGGTTCTGCGCCCGCAAGCTGATTGAACATAATCCCTTTTTATTGAAATTACCTCGCCTTTCTTTTTACGGCGATTACCGTTCTATTTTTACTTTTAAACACGAACCACGCCCTGAATACATTTCTACTATAGAATCCTGCTATTATCTGATTAAGGAAATGCAGGAAAACGGACTATGCGATAAAAATATTGATCCGGAACCGATGATGGATGCATTCAAGCAGATGATTAAATTTCAGCTGCAGGCAGAGAACGAAAGAATCTTAGGAATCCGCCCTAACAGCCACAGTTATGATGCTAAATATAATAAGATAAGGGAAATACCAACGTTTTAATCATACGGCTTTGTACCTTGTGGAACAAACTCACCGTTAACCGCGCCTAACATTGCCTTAAGCGAATAATCACAGCGCCAGCTGTAGCCAAGCAGAATGCTATCTGCCCACTGAAGTTTTTCTGTAAGTGTTGGAGTCATATTACACAGCACAATAACCCGCTTTCCAGAGCCTCTAAAATAATTGGCAATCTTTACATGATTTTCACTTGAAACACAAATTATTACGGTGTCATAACCGTTAGCAACTCCCGGCAGATTGTCCAGAACCCACTGAGTTTCATTAGGTCCAGTTTCGTAAGTATAATGAAATTCTCCTGCATCAGGATAACGCTGTTTACCGGCTTTAAAGAAACTTGTAAGCGAGCCCATCAAAAGTACTCGGCCAGCCTTATCAGCCTTGAGAGGCAAACTCCCCTGTTTTTCTACTGTAACCGAGCGGCAGGCCTGTTCAAGGAAAAACTTTTCTCCATCACGGTCTGGAATATGAGAATCTATTGTATCTGAATCCGGATAAAGCGGAGCTGCATTGCCAGACTTAAAATAGTCGAGTTTTGCTTTTATTACACGACGGGCTGCATCTTTTACGCGCTCACGGAATGTACTGTCCGTAGTCATAAGTTCTAGATTTTTGAGCCACAAAGCCTCGTTCAATTTTGCAGTTGTAGAAGAAAGAATAATATCATTTCCAGCTTCAAGAGCCATCTTAAAGGCATTAGACATTGTGCCGGCATAAACCGTAGCGCCAACCATCATCATATCATCAGTTATGATAAGCCCCTTGTATCCAAGCTGATTTCGCAAAAGGTCTGTAAGAAAATAATATGAAAGCGAAGCCGGAGCTCCGGAAGTTTCAATCAAAGGAAAACTCAAATGACCAGACATTACAGCCGGAACATTTTCTTTTATAAGATAAAGATACGGTGTAAGTTCGCGGTTCTTAAAAGTATCAAAATCGATATTGATTACCGGAAGCTTACCATGTGAGTCGAGACTTGTGTCGCCATGACCAGGGAAATGTTTTGCAGTTGCAAGCACGCCCGCCGCTTCTGAGCCGGATACAAAGGCTGCTCCAAGAATACCGGTTTTATCCGGATCATCACCAAAAGAACGTGTGCCAATAATAGAAGAATCATGATCTGTAAAAAGGTCTACAGTTGGCGCAAAGTTCATGTTGATTCCAAGAGTTTTGATTTCGCGGCTAATATAATAAGCAGTGTACCAGGAATCTGCAGGATAACCACCCGCTCCAATTGCCATATTTCCAGGAGTGATTGATGTATCTCCCTTTACGTGACGAATCCATCCGCCTTCCTGATCAGTTGCTACAAAAAGAGGAATCTGAAAACGCCCTTCTGCAGCCTGAGTCTGTAAACCTGTAATTGATTTTGCAACAAGATAAATATCATCTGTATTCCAGCCGAATACCTTTACGCTTCCAAGCCCACGCTCAACCCACTGATACAAAAGTTCTGGAGGCTCTGCTCCTGCCCAACCAAACATAAAGGTTTGCGAGAGGAGCTCTGAATCTGTCATTTCATCGGTAATTTTTGCGGCAAGCTCATCGTTTGCCATGCGGGTCCAGAAATTAACTGTGGGTGTTTGTTGAGCGGACAGCCCCGAAATGAAACCGCCCGCAAGAATTAATATAGTAGTAACTAACTTTTTAGCTTTCATCATCATCGCCGGTCAAAATTATTTATGCAAAAACTCGTAAGCAGAATGAGCGGCAATTGCTCCGTCAGCAGTAGCAGTTACAACCTGACGGAACGATTTACTGCGGACATCTCCAGCAGCAAAAAGGCCAGGCATAGAAGTTGCCATAGTTTCATCAGTTACAATGTAGCCGTTTCCATCTTTTGGAAGCATGTCTACAAGTTCAGTCTGAGGAACCATTCCTGCAAAAATAAACACAGCATCGCAGGTAAGTTCGCTCTGTTCACCAGTCTTTACATTTTCAATTACAAGGGATTCAACTTTCATTCCGCCCTTGATTTCTTTTAGCACTGTATCATATACAGGCTTTACACCAGCCGCAAGCATTTTGTCTACAACAGCTTTTTGAGCGCGGAACTCGTTTCGGCGGTGAATGATTGTAACATCTTTTGAAAGAGTTGAAAGGTAAACCGCCTCACTGCAGGCAGAATCGCCGCCACCAACTACAACAATTTTGCGGTTGCGGAAGAAAGGCCCATCACAGGTAGCGCAGTAAGAAACTCCGCGACCTGTAAATTCAGCCTCACCTGGAACTCCAAGATTTTTGTGGAAAGCTCCAGTTGCAAGACATAAACAAGGTGCCTTAAAGATTTTGCGTTTTGTAGTAACAATAAAATCACTGCCGGTTTTATCTATGGAAGTAACAGTAACAAGTTCGATTTTTGCACCAAAGGCTTCTGCCTGATTGCGCATGTTATCCATAAAGTCTGCACCGTTCACAACAGGATATACTCCAGGATAATTTTCCAGTTCGGCAATCTGAAGCGCCTGTCCACCTGCTCCAGCAGGATCAAGAACAACAGTATTTAATCCGCTGCGGGCTGCATACTGGGCACTTGCAAGACCAGCAGGACCTGCACCAATAATCACATAATCGAAATTTACAGTTTCTAAGTTTTCCATAGGATACTCCAATTGTAACAAATTTTACGCTATTACTCTAGCATTTTTCTGGCCGGCTGATTTGGAGTATATAAGTTATATAATTTAGTGTCAATAGATTGTATACAATTTAATTGTATCTTATTTTGATTTTTCCTAACTTTTTTTATCTTAGTAGGGAGTTCATTATAAAAACGAACTCCCGAATTGTTTTAGACGGTTTTATTCGTCATCCCCAAGACTTGCAATATATTTTGCAATTACACGTTTAGCAAATTCACTATCAGATGGAAGAGCCTTTTTAATTTCTGCCTCTGGAACAAACATAAGTACAAAAACAGTTCCATCATCTGCAATAAAGCGATCTACATTAATAATGCCTCCAATTTTCACAGAAGCAACAGCAGACTGAAATGTTTTATGTTCGCTGTCTGAACTACTTCCAGAAGAAGTATATTCATCCTGCGCAATTGCATTAATTTCCTGTTTGATATAAAAAGCGATTTTTGCTTTTCCATCTACTTCTGCGGCACTTGTGGAAGTTTTTACATCTGAATACTTAGCTTCACCCGAAGCAAAGAAACCACTTTCATCTACAGGACCTTTCCAATAATAACCATTTTTGTTCCAGCCGCTTTTGAATTGCATTCCAGCCCAAGCAGGGCGTCCCATTTCTTCGTTCTGCTTAAATGCAGAAGTATCGCGAACATCTCCTGTAGGTTTTGTTGCACATCCAACCATTAACATAGCAACCATTATTGCCAAAACAAATCCAATTTTTTTCATAAATCATTCCTCCTAGAATATATTTCATGCACAAAGCAGAATACCTAATTTGATAAGTCGCTATAAATTCCATATGCAGCGCCAGCTACCCATGTTACTACTGAAACTGGGATCGTTACAATAGTTCCAACAAGTCCAGCCGTAGCTGCAGTAGATTGAGCATCGGCTTTAGCTGATAAAGATACTGACATAGTATTGTCATATTCATAATGTTCAATCGCAGTTATGTTTTCAGCATCTTCTCCAACCAACTGTTCTATTTCAATTTCTCTATTATACTTATCTACAATAATATGATTATTGGTAAAAGGCAAATGATATTCAGGGTAATATTTGATTCTGTTGGCTTCTTTAGCAGTAGCAGCTTTTTCCTTTGCTTTATTGAAATCTGGAAGAACCCATAATGTAGCACCGTTTGAACTATTTCCTGTCATTAAATTATATCCACCGCTAAAATTTATAGCAGCATAACCTAAACATTTTAACGCATTCCATAAAGAAGCACCTGCAATTACAAAAGGCTTACCTGCAGCAGAATAAAGAATATATTTGCTATTCGGAGTACTAAGTACCTTTATTTTTTCGGTACTATTTTCAGTTCTAATTTTAGCATTTGATGCAATTCCTTCATCAGATTGAGAAGCCTTTATTATTTCGACCAATTTTCCATATGCAGTCAAAAAAAGCTGTTCATCGTCTGATGAGAATTTATCACCTTTTTTGACACTCGGGGTTAAAGGGATATCATCTGAGCTGGATAAATCTTGTGTCTTCAGGCGAACAAGTTTCTGTCCTAAAACAGAAAGAGTCATATCTTTATTGGCTTTTTTAATATCTGATTCAATCAGAGAAAAAACGACATCCTCATATTCTGATTTAGATTTTTTTGTTTTTTCTGCTGTATAAAAATGAATCAAGGTTTTTGAATTATCCTCAGTATTTTCAACTACATTATACACGCTTGATAAATCATAATAACGCTTAACACTGGATGACTTTTCTGTTTTTTTCTGAAACACTTCACATGCTTCATCTTCATAATCAAGACGAGTTACATTGGTTCGTTCTTCGACTAGTGAATTATTTTCGAAAACCTGTTCTTTAGAATGAACATAAACACGGGTACTCTGGCATGAACAGAAAACAATAATTAATAGAAAAACAGATAATAAATGCGCGATTTTTCTCATAAACTCTCCATCATGATAAAAAGTATATAATACAATTTATCTGAACGCAAATAAAATTTTGTTAATATGATTTGTGAGAAAATTACTTCTGTAAAGTTTTTTTATTTTCCAATCACAAAAATTGCTGGTATTTTTCCAAGCTCAGGAATTTTTTCTTTTTTCCACTCAGCAACCGTGCGGGTTTTGATATATTCTTCTGCACAGGTAATTCCTGCGGCAATACAAAGCTTTGTTTTTGGATTAAGTGCATTTAAAATTGTTTCAATCATTTTTGCATTGCGGTAAGGAGTTTCAATAAAAAGCTGAGTCTGATTTTCGTTCTGTACCTTCTGTTCCAGTTTTTTAAGAGCCTTGATTCTCTGCGGAACTTCCACAGGAAGATAACCATTAAATGCAAAACTCTGGCCGTTAAAGCCACTTCCCATTACAGACATTATGATTGATGACGGCCCCACAAGAGGCACAACTTTATAACCTCTCTGCTGAGCAATGGCTACCACATCGGCACCAGGATCTGCAATTGCAGGACAGCCCGCCTCACTGATTATTCCAACCGGCTCTTTACGTTTGAGCGGTTCCAGATATTCACCGATAAACTTACGGTCTGTATGGCGGTTGAGTTCATAAAAAGTAAGAGTATCTATGTCTATGGATTTTTCTACCTTTTTTAAGAAGCGGCGTGCTGAGCGGATATTTTCAACAATAAAATGTTTGATTCCCACAATTACGTCATGATTGTAAGCAGGTAGAACCTGTGAGATTTCTGTTTCACCGAGTGTTACGGGAATAAGATATAATGCTGGTTCCATAATGTGCTTTATCCTCCTAGCCTAATTTTTCTGCGGCAATTTCCCAGGCAGCAGTTGTTTCTTCTATCTGTTGTGCGAGTTCTTCTATTTCCCGCTGCACGGCTTTTGCTTTTTCCCCATTAGAATAAACAGCAGGATCTGCCATTTTATTTTCAAGGGCTGATTTCTTTTCTTCGAGCTCGCTGATTTTTGCTTCGAGCTGGGCCACTTCTTTTTCTGCTTTGCGGCGGGCTGCTTCGAGTTTTTTCTGTTCTTCCCAGGAGAGCGATGATGAAGAAGTATTCTCCGAAGTCTGGGGGGCGTTACGGGGGGCTTGTCCCCCGTTAGAAGGGGTAGCGGAAGACGGCTTGCCGGCTGGAGCGAGGGGAAGGCCTTCCCCTCCCCCATTTTCCTGAGCTTCCAGTTTCGCAACTTGCTCCATATAGAACTCGTAATTTCCCGGGTAATTTTTGAACTGACCAGGCTTGAGTTCGAGAACTCGAGTCGCAAGTTGTTCTATGAATCCACGGTCGTGGCTAACAAAAATTACTGTGCCGCCAAAATCGCGGAGAGCTGTAAGAAGCACGTCTTTAGAATGAATATCGAGGTGGTTTGTAGGCTCATCGAGTACAAGAAGATTTACAGGGCTGAGCAAAAGCTGCAAAAGCGCAATACGGGATTTTTCACCACCGGAAAGAACATCGAGAGATTTATAAACATCGTCACCACGGAAAAGGAATGCGCCGAGCATATCGCGTAGCTTTGGAATAAGTTCAAGTGGCGCGCGGGCTTCGAGGTAATCGAGAATTGTTTCCTTACCTTTGATTGTTTCCGCATTATCCTGAGAGAAGTAACCTATTTTTACACCAGCTCCTGGTACGAGTTCTCCTGAAAAATCTGAATCTTCACCCGCTATAATTCGAAGTAATGTTGACTTACCCGCCCCGTTGCGACCTGCAACAACAAGTCGCTCTCCATTTTCGAGAGTGAGTTCAAGATTGTTGAGAACCTTAAAGTTGCCGTCGTACGACTTACAGATATCGTGAAGTCTCAAAACAAGGCGGCCACTATGAGGAGCCGGCGGAAAACTAAAGTGGATTTTTTTGAGAGATTCTGGAATTTCTATGCGCTCCATTTTTTCGAGCTTTTTCATATATTCCTGAGCCTGTGCAGCTTTAGTTGCCTTATAGCCAAAACGGCGGATAAAATCTTCGAGTTTATTGATTTCTTCCTGCTGCTGTTCGTATGCTGCAATAAGAGTTTTGAGTTCTACTTCGCGTACTTTTTCGTAATGGCTGAAGTTTCCTGGATAACGTTTGAGGTCGCCGTTGAATAATTCGTAAACCTCGTTGATTGTAACGTCGAGAAAATAACGGTCATGACTTACAAGTAAAAAGCCGCCGTTAAAATTCTGCAAGAACTGTTCAAGCCAGCTGCGTGCTTCAATATCAAGATAGTTGGTAGGCTCGTCTAACAAAAGGATATCTGGTCCCTGCATCAAAGCCTTTGCCAATGCAATACGCATCTGCCATCCGCCGGAAAACTCTGCTGTATCCCGCTCAAAATCAGAACGAGAAAAACCAAGACCAAGCAATACAGATTCTGCTGCAGCCTCGCGACGATGCCAACCGCTTTCCTCGAGTTTTTGAATAAGCTCGGCCTGCTGCATAACAAGGTTGTCTGTATTACCCTCGCCTCGCTCCAGCTGTTCACCGATTTCATCGATACGCTTTTGCATTTCGTATCCAAACTCAAAAGCTTTATCGGCTTCTTCGCGTAAAGTACAGCCATGATGTGTAAGTCCGCTCTGAGGCAAATATGCAATGCGGCATTCTTTTTGAACTGCTCGGCTTCCACTATCTGGAGGAACAAGCCCCGCAAGAACTTTTATAAGAGTTGATTTACCAGCTCCATTGGCACCTGTAAGTGCAACCTTAGAACCGGTCTGTAAATTAATTGTTACGTTTTTGAGGATGTCGCGATCACCGAATGCAAGCGACACCTGTGAGAATTGTACAAAGGCCATAAAATAATTCCTGAACAATGGTGGTTTCGACAAGCTCAACCACCGTCATTTTAGTCAAACACCGTTATATTATTTCTTCAAATAAACAATAACCGGGCTCACGCCCCTGCTCCTAAGCTGATTTCCACTGAAGTTTGCACCTGTTGTATCTTCGAGACGAAGTGCACCGCCATCCAGCTTATAAAGGAAGTTTACTTCGCGTGTCATTCCATCAAACTTCATTGTAAGAACACCATCATAAGAAGAAGCTAAATCTTTAGAAAGTGAGTATTTTACCTGAGCTGAACCCGTACTCTTTGTTCCTGCATCAATTACAGATGGAACAAGAAGCTTAAAGCCGGTCCAGCGGAAGGAACCGTCTTCCTTAAACTCAACCTTACCATAGCTTGAGCTTGAGAAAATTGGACCGTGGGTGTAAATCTGCATATATGCCTGAGAACGGCGAGTCTTTTCTGCATTTACAATATCTGCAATGCTGTCTGAAATAGTAATAAAATTCAAATCCTGAGGCTTTCCGCTTGAATCGGTATAACGGAGTACAATGTAGCCCGCACGACGATAGATGATTTTCATTGAAATGCCGTTAAGAGAATATTCATTATCATCAGTTTTTGTATAACCGTCGTAATCCCAGCTTTCGTGAATTGTTGTTGTATTCAGGGAAACTTTTTTACCCTCTTCATCAATTGTAAATTTATAAAGAGGATGAATAAGTGCAAGATCAATGTTTCCGCTGTCAATCATAGAACGGAAATAATCAGGATACCATACGTTTGCCGCAATTGTTTTCCAGTGTGAATCTTCTTCAACTTCTTCCGCAATTTCACCGCCACCTACTCGCTGACCAGAAGCATCTGTTTCATAAAGATTCAGATTATAAGAAAAGCACCAGCCTAAAGTTCCATCATCGGTAAGAATACGGTACCAGTCACCTTCAAGAGCAGTTTTTCCTGCCATAGGTGCCTGTCCGGTTCCCTTATATAGAATTTTGATAACTTCACCCTTGCGAAGACGGTAAACCTGCTTTGCTGTATTTACAGGCTCAGCACGGCATGGAAGTCCATCAAGTTTTACAGAAGCATAGGTTGAAGCATTATCTGCATATTTTGCGGCAACTGCTTTGATTTTTCCTTTTTTTACAGGCTCTGTAAGCTGCCACAAAGCAACTTCAATTTTTTCACCGCCTTCTGTGCCGATTACATATACGTGAGAAATATTTGATTTGATGTAAACAGGTACAATGTCGCCGCTCTTTATCTGCTGCTCAGGAATATTCCACAAAACAACTGAATAGCCCATGATTTTGTCCGAGCAGGAAATGAACAGAAGAGAAAAAACAAATAGTAAAGGTAAAAATAACTTCTTCATAGTATTCATACGTTATGTCATGCTGAACTTGTTTCAGCATCTATAATTAAAGATCCCGAAACAAGTTCGGGATGACAGTGACTTACAACTGAACTCCAGTTCTGATTTTTTCGTTGAAGCGGTCGAGTTTCTTTCCTTCGAGAGGATTTGGCTTTCCTTCCATAACGGCACGCAAAGCTTCCATTTCTTCACCGCTGAAGTTTACACCATGATTCATATGATTGATGAAAGATTCTGTTGCCATTGGAGCAACCTTGCGGCACATCTCAAGAATAACTTCTGCATAAACACGAATTTCGTACTGAGCATGGCTGTCGAGGCGGAGCTTAAGGAAGTGGAAAAGATTATGCAAATCCATTTCCCAGTAGAATTCTGTGTAAAGAGAAAGTGGAAGATTGATGCGGGCAATTTCGCGTGCAAGACCAGAATCGATAAGCTCGCTGTAATTTTCGTAAGCTTCTTTCTGACCTTCTTCAAGCTGATTTATGATTTTATCTGCAGTTGCCTTATCAAAAGCTTCTGTAGCACGGCCCTGCTTGTTATCCTTACTCTGTGGAGCAACTTTATCTTCTGCAGGAACGTAGAATTCATCCTTCATGATTGAATAGCGTCCAGAAACCTCATTCATGCGGCCTGTGCGGTGACGAACCCACTGACGTGCAACAAAAATAGGCATCTTAACGTGGAATGTCATTACAACCTGTTCAAATGGAGATGTATGCTGATGGCGCAAAAGATAGTCAATGAGAGCACCATCCTGGCTTACTGATTTTGTTCCTTCACCGTAAGAAACACGTGCCGACTGAACAATTCGCTGATCTCCACCAAAATAATCTACAAGTCGTACAAAACCTTTGTCCAATACAGGGTATTCTTTATCCAAAATTTCTTCTGCTTCGGGAACAATACAATGTGCCATATGAATCCTCTAAAAAAATAAAAATAATCGAATATATAGTACATTAATTTTTGTTAGAATTCAATCGGACGAAATCTCCTGATTGCCCTACCCTGAAAAAAATACCCTTAGCCAACGGGATGATGTTGTCTAAAGGTATTTTTTTCAGGTACGGTCAATCAGAATTGTCTGAATAAATCAAATTTATCTATATATTATTTTTTAGTGATTCATATATAAAAACGGGTTACAAATCACCGTCGTTTTCAGAGGTATCAACAGAAGCGTCACCGTCGTGATTCTCAGGTGTTTCTTCTTTAACTTCAATTACTTCGGCTTTGATTTCATTTTTTGAGGTCAGAACGTCAAAGAGAATCAGTGCAATACCAGCAATAAGAACTACAATTCCAATAAGACGGATTATTGCGTTGCCTAAGGCGCGTGGAGAAATCAGAATCAGAATAACTGCTACTGCGAGTAACAGGAGATTTTCTATGATATATCTCTTTCTTTCAACTCCAGAATCTTTAAGAAGTGCTGCGGCATAAAAACCAATTGCGGCTGAGGCCAGAAGATAGATGATAAGTACCCAGATCATTGCTGTCCAGGCTGCACCTCCAATTGCCAGAGGGAAAAGAACGGCCATCACACCGGCAATAATACTTACTATGCTTTTTATAAGAATTGTTCTTCGATAGTAGATATCATCAGATAAAGCCTTGGTAAATTTAAGGCAGTAGATTCCGTAAGCAATGGCTGCAAGACCGATAATAACAACAACCAGCTTAATCCAGAAAGATGGGAAAATAATAACCAAGAGACCAAGAAGAGCCGCCAGAATTCCAGAAAAAAGATACCACCGTTTCATACAATTCCTCCGAAAACTTTATACATAGTTTATTCTATATACAATTAAATTTACGAGTCAAATCTTATAAAGTCAAGAAAATATTTTTTTGATTTTTTTATGAATTTTTGCAATTTACTGTTGACACAAACGCATAAAACATATATCCTACTAACACTTAATGGAGCGATACCAAAGCGGTCGTACTGGGGCGGTCTTGAAAACCGTTGATCTTCACGGGTCCGGGGGTTCGAATCCCTCTCGCTCCGCTAAATAAGGAAGCGTGGTAGAGCGGTAATACAACGGATTGCTAATCCGTCACTTCCGTAAGGGGTGGGCAGGTTCAACTCCTGTCGCTTCCGAGAAAGCAGTTCTACTGCACATCAAAATGAATGAGATTGTAGCTCAGTTGGATTAGAGCGCAGCCCTGCGGAGGCTGAGGTCGCACGTTCGAATCGTGTCAGTCTCAAACACTAAAACTCGACAAGACGTCGAGTTTTTTTTTATTTAACGTAGATTATTCTAGAATACTTTACACGATTCGAAGCGGAGTGAGCGGTTCTTACAAAGCCGAGCAGTGGCGCAGGCTTTGTAAGAAGGCCGAACCAGGAGGGTGAGGCCAGCGAACGAAGACGCCGCAGAGGGAGCAAACAGGAAGTTTGCGACCGTCGCGGCGAATCGTGTCAGTCTCAAACACAAAGTTCGTCTTTTCGACGAACTTTTTTTAACTGTGCACCTATTCACAAAACTCAAGTCTGGCAGTTCCCTCTGCTTCATTAACATAAAGCAGTCCCCACATTTCATCATATCCAAAAGAAGGAATACCATAATCAGGGAAACCTAAATCATCGTAAGTCATAGTATGATTATGTCCGCCCAAAACGCATATTACATTATTCTTTGCAAAATCAGAAATCATTTTATTGCGTTCAGTCGTTTCTGCCATATTAGAACAATTAAAATTGAAACGAACAAAAGGATAATGTGTAAAAATTATTTTTTTGCGGGAATCGTTTTTAATATCATTCATCAGTTTTTTATACTGATTCAAACCAACCGCCCCGGACGCTGTATCAAGACAATACCAGGAAAGTTTTTCTGTTTTGAATTTATAAAAAGAGGTATGCGGATAACAGAAACTTTCCCAATTACCCCAGTGACTTTGATAGATATCATGATTTCCACAGGAATTTAAAATCAAAGGAATATCATATTTTGTCTTTAGCTCATTGCAAAAAGCCAGATATTCTTTGTAATGCCCTTCATAACCGATATCAACCGAATCTCCGAGACTCAGCACAAATTTTGGATATTTATTTTCATCACCTTTTATACTATCAAGATACTTAAACAACGGCTCTCCAGAAACCTTCTTTTTTTTGTTTCCAAAGTGCGGATCTGTAATTACTAAAACTGTATACTCACCGTGTAAATCAGATATTTTAGAAGCTTCAAAATCAGGATCATCGTTTGTCAGATATTTTAGATTTTGAGTTCGTTTATCTACATCATTTCCCTCATACCAGAAATTCCAACTGCCATAACAGGATGAAAAAAATACAAGAGATGTAAGGCTGAGTAAAATATATCGAAAAAAGCTTCTGTTATCAGACATCAAAATACCACCTTACAGAAAACCCTGGTAACAGATTGATTCAGATACACAGCACTGAAGAACATATCAACATATTTAAGAGAATAATCTGCACCTAAAACGAGATTAGGTGCGCACTTTACATCAAAACCAAACTTATAGAACGGACTTATTGCAAGCGGATAATCAAAATAATCCTGAAGCTTTAAGCTGAACCACAAATCAAAAACCTGCTTAATTTTCCAGTTTACGAGTAAATCAAAATGGTAAGAAAAACTATAAATCCTGTTTGTATAGGATTTTACTGCATCAATTGAAGCAATTTTATAAATGTATCCTGCCCCACATTCCAGAGAAAAAACGGGACCTCGAATCCAGCGGAATCTAAGGCTCTCTATAAAATCACTTTCCGAAAACTCATCAAAATATCTGTAAAGATGATAATTAATTCCAATGCCAGCCTGAAATGTGTCGTAAAAAGTCGGCATGTAAAAAAGATGTGTAGCAAAATCAAACTGATCAGCCTGATATTGAAAACCTGCATCAAGTCTGATTTCTTTTGCATCATAAGCAAAAATTATCTGTTCTGCAGGAGAATTAGCGCGTAAATCTTTTTTTATAGGAATGGATTGTGCCCAGGTTATACTATGTTCTGGATCTACGGTATGAAACCAGACTATTTTTTTTGAAGCCGGAACATCAGCATCTTCATCAATTTCAAGAAATTCCTTTAAATCATCTAAAGGCTCTGCTGTTAGATCCATGCTGAATAATGATAAACTCAAAAATATAATAAAAACGAAAAATCGTTTTGTCATATTACTCTTCTCTATCGGCCGCTGTCACGAATTTTTCCTTCGACATAATCAGGATCTAACGTACGAAGCAAAGTCCCCTGTGGAAGCACATGATTTACATAAATTGCTGTAGGATGGCCATCGCAGGTCCAGTTAATTTTCAAACCTGTTTCAGAATCGATAATCTGCCATTCATCTGGAGTAAGAGTAAGCGAACAGAAATCTGGCGAAACAAATTCAATATTTTCGCCGGTACGAATCATATTCATTCCCTTACATTCATACATATGCCAGCCGTCTTTTTTCTCAAAGGTTTCGATACGACGATCTGGATGGATTTCAAAATCTTTTAAGCGGGCTTCGCGTGCCTGAGGATGCATTGCTTCAAGTTCTTTCTGAACAGCGTCAAAGCGGGAATGGCCTTCTGCATAAAGTGATTCAAACTCAGAAGAAGTAAGCTCATCCCCAATCTCCGCCGCAAGCTGATACTTACTATCGCTCGCACCAGTGGTTGTTTTATCAGCATCTGCTTTATTATAGTAAAAACCTGTTGTACTTTCGCGGTGTGCTACGTTATCGAGTTCTGCAATATAAGGAGCCGCTTCTTCTGCAGTGAGTTTTCCATCAAGTGCATCGAGGCCTTTACGATAGGCTCTGGTAACCATAGCCACATAATAAACACTCTTCATGCGGCCTTCGATTTTCAGAGAATCTACACCTGCATCTCGCAAATCAGAAAGATGTTCAATCATGCGAAGATCTTTTGAAGAAAGCACTACTGTAAAATCTTCACCTTCAAAAACCGGAAACTTTTCGCCAGGACGCTGCTGTTCTTCAAGGGTAAGCAGGCCGCTTTGAGCAAGCTGTTTTGCTGCGGCATAATCTAAAGAATTATCAATCTTATTTGCTTCACCTGCAATATTAAAATTCCAGCGACAGGTATGAGAGCAGAAACCACTCTGAGCACTGCGACCGGTAAGATAGGCACTCATAAGACAGCGACCGGCATAGGCAATACACATTGCACCATGAACAAAAGTTTCCAGTTCCATATCTGGAACGGCATCTTTTATTCGGCGGATCTGATCAATGGAAATTTCACGTCCCAAGACAATTCGTGAAAAACCGAGGCTTTTGTACATTTTTACAGCCTCACTGTTTACACAACTTGCCTGAGTTGAAAGGTGCAGCTGAGCGTTCGGAAACTCTTTTTGCAAAAGTGGAACAATACCGATATCCTGAACAATAAAAGCATCTATAGGATACTGACGGAAATAATCAAGATTTGCTTTGAGTGCATCAATTTCTTCATCATGAAAAGAAATATTTAACGCACAGTGAAGGCGGCGTCCGGGAAACTGTTCTTTAAGCGCCTGAACTTTTTTATATTCATCTTCGTAAAAATTATCTGCCTTAACGCGAAGTGAAAATTTCTTTAAGCCGATATAAGCAGCATCTGCACCATAAGCGTATGCATAATATAATTTTTCTACGTTACCTGCAGGAGATAAAAGTTCCATAAAATACTAGGCCTCCGACCTTAAACTGTGTTCAAGCCTTGGCTTATTTTCTATCTGAACAACAGAAGAGCCACCGGTTCCATCTGTTACAATTTTACCAATTCTATCAAGGGCAAGATGAGATTCATGAAGGAACTCGTCTGCCATCTGGAACATAAACATCATATCTGGCCAGATATCAAGCACACACTCGTTACCAGCTTCACGGAGATTTCCGGCAAACTCTTTTGCATCATCAAGAAGGATTTCTTTTTCACCCATCTGGATATATACAGGTGGGAAATTCTTAAGAGCCTCATCACCTGCAAGAAGAGGAGAAACCATTGGACTCGAAGTATTTGATTCGTATGTATAAATCGAACTGCTTTTTCTGAGTACATCTCCGCTCATAACTTCATCGCTGATTTTCTTTGTCTGAATCAGTTTTGAACATTCAGAAACATCGAGCCATGGAGAAAAAAGCACAACCTGTTTAATGCAGCTGCGGTATCGCTCTCGAAGATTGAAAATAAGCGAACAGGCAATTGGGGCTGCAGAACTATCTGCGGCAATAATAATTTCCGGTAACTGAGGCTTAGTTCCCTGCTCTGCATTCAAAGAACAGGCAATCTGTTCTTCAGTAAAAAGTGCCTTGAAAACGCTTTGAATATCTTCATTTGCAGCAGGAAAAGGAAATGCAGGAGCGAGACGATACTCAGGAACTACGACACGGCAATAACACTTTGTAGCAAGAGACGCACAAAAACTTGCATAAGCAGTACGCGAACCACCAACAAAAGAACCGCCGTGAATATAAAGCATTATTCTGTTTGATGAATAGATTTCTGGCGCGAGAACATCGCACACAGTGTTAGCATATTTATATTCAGTGCGCTCAACTCCATTTGGAAGGAAAACTGTTTTAAAGCCTTCATCAAGTTTTGCGCGGAAAGTATCTACATTTGATTTTGAACCGAAGGTGAGCAGCTTGAGTTTTTTGATTGCACCTTTGCGGTCATTCTTAGTTTCCATAGCCATATATTGTAGCAAAAAAGATTGATTTTTGCTACAATAGGCAACACTATAAATCACAGGCCAACGACGGCCCATAAAGGAGGTTACCGATGCCCATTAAAATTCAGTCAGATTTGCCAGCATGCGCAACACTTGAAAAAGAGAACATCTTCGTTATGACGGAGAAACGGGCGATGGAACAGGATATCCGTCCGCTGAAAATTGCGATTGTTAACCTCATGCCAAACAAGGAAGTTACTGAAACTCAGCTTCTGCGACTTTTGGGAAACACTCCCCTTCAGATTGAAATTTCTCTTGTTCACATGGAAAATCATACAAGTAAAAATACTGATGAAAGCTACCTCGACCGTTTTTACATTCCTTCAAGCGAGCTTTATAACCAGAAGTTCGACGGCATGCTGATTACAGGGGCTCCGGTTGAACAGATTGAATTTGAAGATGTTGATTACTGGGACGAACTTTGTAAGATCATGGATTACGCAAGACAGAATGTTTATTCAACACTTTACTTGTGCTGGGGCTGTTTTGCAGGTCTTTATCATCATTATGGAGTTCCAAAACACGCACTCGAACGCAAAATGTCGGGCATTTTTATGAATGAACGCTGTGTTGACGGAGACCCTCTGCTTCGTGGTTTTGATGATACCTTCCCTATTCCACAGAGCCGTCACACTACTCTTGTAAAAGAAGATTTGATTAAACATCCGGAACTTGTAATTCTTGCAGAAAGTGCAGAAGCTGGCGTTACAATTTTGAAATCAAAAGATAACCGCGAAATCTTTATGACCGGCCATCTTGAATACGACACTATGACACTTGCTCAGGAATATTACCGCGATACTGACAAGGGAATGAAGGTTCCACTTCCAAAGAACTACTTCCCTACAAATAACGTAAACAGAATGCCAACCAGTTACTGGCGTGCAACAGCGCATTTGTTCTATTCTAACTGGTTGAACTATTACGTATATCAGGCAACGCCGTTTAATTTGTTGTCGATCAAATAGTCAGAATTAAATAATACTATTTTTCTTTACTCACACTAAATTGTCTGTTATTATTGATAGTATTATGATTATAAAATTAGGTTTACTTATTCTCTTCTTTGCCGTTTTCATCTTTGTTGGTATCAAATGCCGCACAGTTTCAAACAATGTAAACGGTTACGTTTTGGGAGGACGGGCTGTTGGTCCGTGGCTCACCGCCTTTGCTTACGGTACATCTTACTTTTCTGCCGTAATTTTCGTTGGTTATGCAGGTCAGTTCGGCTGGAACTTTGGGGTTGCTTCAACCTGGATTGGTTTGGGAAATGCATTCATCGGTTCTCTTATGCCTTGGGCAATCCTCGGTCGCCGCACCCGCGTTATGACTCAGCATCTTAATTCAAAGACAATGCCTGATTTCTTTGGTCAGCGCTATGAATCAAAAGGTCTTAAGGTTGCAGCTTCTGCAATCACCTTCCTCTTCTTGATTCCTTATACAGCTTCTTTGTTCAACGGTCTTTCACGTCTTTTCCGCATGGCTTTCAATGTTGATTATTCAGTTTGTGTAATCGTTATGGCAATTCTTACTGCAATCTATGTAATCGTTGGTGGTTACATGGCAACTGCAGTAAATGACTTTATTCAGGGAATTATCATGCTCATTGGTATTGTTGCAGTAATTCTTGCAGTTCTTTCTAAGAACGGCGGCTTTATGCAGTCTATGGCTTTGATGTCTGAAATTGAATCACCTGTTATGAAGGGTGCTTACAGCTCGTTCCTTGGACCTCAGCCATTCTACCTTCTGATTGTAGTTCTCCTTACCTCTCTTGGTACATGGGGACTTCCACAGATGGTTGGTAAGTTCTACGCAATCAAAAATGAACGTTCTGTAAAAATCGGAACTATGATTTCTACTTTCTTTGCAATCGTAGTTGCTGGTGGCTGTTACTTCCTCGGTGGATTCGGACGTCTCTTCCTTACTCCAGATCAAGTTAAGGCAGAAGGCTTTGATGCCGTAGTTCCTACTATGCTTTCTGGTCTCGGCGACGTACTTATCGCTATAGTTTTGATTCTTGTACTTTCTGCTTCTATGTCTACTCTTTCTTCACTTGTTTTGACATCAAGTTCAACATTGACTTTGGACTTCATCAACTCATTCAAGAAGAAGGAATCAAGTGAAAAGCAGAACCTTTTTGTACTCCGCGTATTTGTTGCAGTATTCATTGTGATTTCTGCTGTAATTGCAATTGTTCAGGCTAAGTCAAAGGTAACCTTCATTGCACAGCTTATGGGTGTTTCATGGGGTGCTCTTTCTGGTGCCTTCCTTGCTCCTTTCCTTTATGGACTTTACTGGAAGAAAACAAGCAAAGCTTCTGTTGCAGTTTCATTCTGTTTCGGCGTTGTAATGATGCTGATTCAGCTCAGCATTTCTCTTGGCCTTTGCCACGTTTCAGGACCAATTCTCGGATTGATTTTCAAGAACTCACTTTACTCAGGTGTATTCAGTATGCTTGCATCACTGATTATCGTTCCTGTAGTAAGTCTGATTTCTGCAAAGACCCGCCCAGCTAATGTAGACAAAATGTTCGACTGTTACAATACAACAGTTACTGTACATACTACTGAAGCTTTGACAGAGGAAGACTAAAATAGCAGAACCGTTAAAAAACGAGCTGCAACAGCGGGTCGTTTTAGGTTCTACCTAAAACCGTCTCAGAGGCGAGACTAGCGAGCCGACTCACACGAGCCGGCTTTTTTTATATCGTCTTACTAATAATAAATCTTGCAAATTTTTCTTTACTCCACTATGATAGTATTACTATCACAACGATATTGGAGGACGGAATGACTATTTTTGAAAATATTAATCGTCTTACTTCTTATGCACTTTTGAACGGACTTATTACTGAGGATGATATAATTTATACACAGAACAGATTACTTGAACTTTTTAAGCTTGATGGATTTGAAGAACCTGTAGCAGGAGACTTGCCGACAGTAAAAACAGAAGACCTGGAAGGAATTTTACGAGAGCTTTTGGATTGGGCTGGTGCTAATGGTATTTTTGAAGATACTGGAGTTGTGAGCCGTGACTTATTTGATACAAAAATTATGGGAATGCTTGTGCCACCTCCAAGCGTTGTGAGAACTCAGTTTCATCAGCTGATGAATACCAAGGGCGCAAAAGCCGCAACCGACTGGTACTATAAATTCAGCGGAGACACAGACTATATCCGCCGCTATCGTGTTTGCAAAGACCTCAAGTGGAAAACTGGCACTGAATATGGCGACCTTGATATTACAATTAATCTTTCAAAACCGGAAAAAGATCCTAAAGCAATTGCCGCTGCGCGAAATGCTAAACAGAGTTCTTATCCGGCTTGCCTTTTGTGCCGCGAAAACGAAGGGTATGCTGGCCGTATGAATCATGCTGCTCGCCAGAATCACAGAATCATTCCTCTTACCCTTGCAGGCGAACAGTGGTATCTTCAGTATTCGCCTTATGTTTATTACAACGAGCACTGTATTGTTTTTGATGCTAAGCACGAGCCGATGAAAATTGAGCGCAAAACTTTTGAGCGTCTTATTGATTTTGTAAAACTCTTTCCACACTACACTCTTGGCAGTAATGCAGACATTCCTATTGTTGGCGGTTCAATTCTTACTCACAATCATTTCCAGGGCGGAAACTATGAGTTCCCTATGGCCCGCGCCGAAGTAGAAAAATCCTTCGAGCTTGCAAAGTTCCCTAATGTAAAAGCCGGAATTGTAAAATGGCCAATGAGTGTTATCCGTCTGGATTCTGAAAATGCTTCTGAGCTTATTGATGCTGCAGACTTTATTTTACAGGCATGGCGCGGTTACACAGACGAAGCTGCATTTATTTTTGCAGAAACTGATGGCGAGATTCACAATACAATTACACCTATTGCACGCCGCCGTGAAAATCAGTTTGAACTCGATCTTGTTTTACGCAATAACATCACAACAGAAGAACATCCGCTTGGAGTTTATCATCCACATGCAGAACTTCATCATATCAAAAAAGAAAATATCGGTTTGATTGAAGTTATGGGCCTTGCAGTTTTGCCTAGCCGCCTTAAAAAGGAACTCGCTGATTTGGGCGAAGCTATGTGTAATGGAACTGATTTGCACAAGGATGAAGTACTTGCAAAACACGCAGACTGGGCAGATGAAGTTCGTACCCGTCACCCGGATTTTAATAAATCAAATGCAGACGAAATATTAAAGCAGGAAACTGGAATAGTTTTCAGCAAAGTACTGGAAGATGCGGGTGTTTATAAACGAAACACAAGCGGTCAGGCCGCTTTTGATAAATTTATTTCAATACTTTCATAAGTGTATTTTTTACTTTTTTAAACTTGTGGGATCCTACTGGTTGGAATACACTGCTTACATACAAAGCCGCCAACGCGGTGTTTATAAGGAGAACTTATGAAAAAGATTTGTATTTTTGTAGCAACACTTCTGATTGGAATGTCTGCATTTGCAGGTGAAGCATGGAAAAACCATGTTGGATTTGGCTGGAAAGTTCCTACAGGAATTACAGTATCTGGGGTAAATGACAATAAAGACTGGAATTTGAAAATGCCGGTACAAACAGGTATTGATTTCAGCTATACAGGCGTACATATGAAAAGCGGCTTCTCTGTACGCGGCTTTATGGATTACAATCTTTCCACAAGCAACCTTGCTTCTATGAATCCTAAAGATACCGACCTTATCGGCTTTAATTATACTTCTGCACTTGGAGCCGGATGGGCACCTGTCAGAAATAATAACTTTCTTTTGAGCTTCTATGGAATGCTTGGATTTGATATGTCTATATTCCCTGAAACCTACTCAGATTCTGCAGAAGGCAACACACAAAACTCAATTACAGTAACATATGGTTACGGAGCATTATTCCTTGGAGCAAATGCGACCTTCATCTGGACACCAACAGGAAAAAGATTTTCTATCTTTGGTTCAGCAACAGCCAGCTACAACCTTCCAGGTATAATCCTTTATAACAAGGAAGATGTTGCCAGCGCTAGAAACAGGTCTACAACTGATAATCTTTCAGATTATTGGTATGTATCAGGAAGCTTTAAGGTAATTCCAACAATTGGAGTTTCCTGGAGATTCTAGATTGCTTTGTCTGCAACTCGCAATGACAAGGCAAACATAAAAAAAATCCCGTGCTTTTGTTAAGGCACGGGATTTTTTTTCGTCATTGCGAGGTCTGCAAGCAGACCGAAGCAATCTATTTACAAAGTTCGCGGTATTTCTGAGCAAGTCGCTTTGACTTAACAGCTGCAAGTCCGCAATAGTTTGAAGGATGCTCAAAGAAGTTTGCAGGATTTTCTACGCCGAGTTTTTCAAGCTGAGCTGTGATGTCTGCATATTCTTTTTCGTGAGTTTTGAGAACTTCGAAGAAAGTTTTTCCGCTCTGCTCTGCTTCCAGAGTAATCTTGCGGATAACTTCGTGGCCGTCATTATATCCAGCTTCGCCGAGGAGGATGTAAGCCGGTTCTGCAAGAACACCGCCCTTTACTTTTCCGCCGGCATTTTCGAGGTTACGAGCCATGCCTTCCTTATCAGCCTGAAGACCTTTTACAACGCTGTTCATACGTGCAACTGCCATTGTAAATCCGCTTACATAATCAGCAATAAAGCGCTGACTTGCAGAGTTTGTAAGATCACGCTGATGTTCAGAAATCTGGTCCATATAGAAAGTGATTACACGTGGACACATAGCCTTCCACAAAGATTTTACGTGTTCGCTATTCCATGGATTTCTCTTCTGTGGCATTGTAGAAGAACCAACCTGAGTTGCAGCAAAGTACTCGAATACTTCACCAATTTCAGAACGCTGAAGGTTGCGGAGGTCATCTGCAAGGTTAGCAATAATTCCGAATGCAACGTTCATCTCAAGCAAAAGACGGAGAACGTATTCAGGTTCTACAAGCTGATTTGAATATTCAGATGGAGTGAGTCCAAGGAACTCTGTATATGTGCGCTCGAGTTCTTCTGGATCTTTTACAATCATAGAAGGTCCGTTGTAAGAACCAACAGGGCCGGCCAATTTTCCTACCAGCTGGTTCGAAAGCTCTTCAATGCGGAGAATAGATTTTCCAAGGCGGCTTACAAATTCAGCAATGCTCCATCCGAAAGTGATTGGGACAGCATGCTGTCCGTGTGTACGACCAACCTGTGGAGTAGCGCATTCGCGCTCAGCAATATCACAAAGATAGTTTTCAAGTTTTTTAAGTTCTGGAAGCACAACATTCTGAGTAACGTCGCGCATACGGCAGCTGAGGGCTGTATCAAGAATATCAACCGAAGTAGCACCAAGGTGAATGAGAGGTCCAATCTCTGAATCAACCTTAGTCTTCATTACGTTTACAAGGGCACGGATATTGTGCTTTGTTTTTTCTTCTTCTGTGTAAACTTCCTGAGGGTCGATGTTAGCTGCAACATCATCAAGAGTTTTTGCAATTTCGTCAGTGAGTTTTCCGCGAAGCTTGAGGTGAGCTTTTACAAGGGCTGCTTCACATTTTGCGCAGGAACGGATAGAAGCTTCTTCTGAAATATACTTAGAAAGGCCGGCAAATGCATCGGCTTCCGACAAAGAGTATCTGTGATCGATACAAGAAAGGTTTTCAAAAATGTTTCGTGTTTCCATAGACGCATTATAGCGAATTTTGTGGATATGGGGAATATGATATTTTTTGTTGAACAAATCAATAATTCTCTTTAAGATTGCCCTTATATTAAACTTCCGTTCGTATGTTACGGCAGAAAATTTCAATAAGTGAGGTACACCTATGACTATTAAACCTTTTGACTTTAAACTGAAAGATGGACGTACTGCTACCCTTCTTTCCCCTCGTGATGAAGATATCAATGGCGTTATTGAATATCTTAAGATTTCTGCCGGCGAAACCGAGTTTATTTTACGCTACCCGGAAGAATGCGATAAATATACCTACGATGCAGAAAAGGCAATTTTTGACCGTATGAATTCCTCTGACGATGAAGCTATGTTTATCTGCCTTGTTGATGGCAAGGTTGCAGGAAACTGCGGTATCCACTTCAATACAAAATTAAAAACACGCCATCGAGCAGGAGTTGCAATTGCCCTTTGTAAGGAATACTGGAACCTTGGAATTGGAACCCGCATGTTCGAAGAGATGGAAAAGCTTGCGTTGACTAAGCCATATGTTCAGATTCTTGAACTTGATTTTGTAGAAGGAAATACAAGAGCCAGAGCCTTGTACGAAAAGATGGGCTACAAAATCACAGGCCGCCGTCCTTCAGCAATCTGCCTGAAAGACGGAACTCTGCTGGATGAATATATGATGCAGAAGAAGATTAAGAGATAAAAAAAATACGGTGGTTGAGCTTGTCGAAACCACCGCAGATCTCTCTAATTTAATACGGTAAACGGATTAATTGTCTTACCGTTCTTATAAACTGTGAAATGAAGGTGTGGACCTGTACTCATACCAGTTGAACCTACATAACCGATAATTGTATTTGTGTAAACAAAATTACCTTTTCGGCAGGCAGTAGATTTCATATGACCGTACAAGGTTTTATATCCGGAATGATGGGTAATAATTACATAATTTCCGTAAGTTGCATTAAAGCCTACAGCAGTTACAGTTCCGTCGAGGGCAGCATAAATTGGAGTGCCAGAAGCAACAGCCATATCAAGACCGCCGTGGAAGGTACGCTTACCAGCATTAAATGGAGAATCACGCCAACCGTAATTTGAAGAAAGCCAGTATCGTGCGTGAAGAGGCTTTTTAAAGAGGTCGCCGTTAATTTCCTGGCGGGTAGCCCAGTCAAGTTCAGCTTCTGGAACAAAAAGCGAAGTTCCAGCCTTAAGCTCAGAATCATTATTCAAATAATTAACGCTGGCAATCTTGTCGGCATTTACCTTATATTTTTCTGCAATAGTATTTGGAGTTTCGCCGTTTTTCTTAACAGTGTAAATAATTCCAGGCATAGAAGGAATCTTAAGATACTGTCCAGGCTGAATAAGGCGCGACTGCTTAATATTATTAACGCTGATAATAGTATCCTGAGTTACATCAAAAGCATCAGCAATAAAACCAATCATATCGCCTGATTTTACACGATAAGTCTGATAGGTGATTTCAAGATTTTCGTTAGTGTTTTCAATTGCAGCATCGGATTCAGCAACCTCAGCGGCTTCAGGAGCTTCAACATTAGCCAAATCAATAGCTGCATCAACATCAGCAAGAAGAGTTGAGAGATTTTCTTCGTATTCTGGCTCAGCAGCAGTTTCAAGACCACCCACACCATGCTTAGTGTCAGGACGGCGCGCAGTAATGAGCACACAGGTAAGCAAAACCCCAGCACAAAAGCCGAGAACTGAGAGACAAACCACCTGTACAGAATTAGATTTAAAGCTCATAACTACATTATTTACTAATTTTCTAATTATACAATGCTTTTTTTCAGAAATAAAGTCTTTTTTTTCAGACGACATTTCCAGCGGATTTTGCCCCAGCGATGCTTCACACTTTCTTAGAAACGATTTTTCACCTATTTTGTCACTCATTTTTTATTAATCCCCACCAGATAGGTTTCAAATGATTCAGCACGACATGCCTCAGGTTTAAATCCCTTAGCAGACGTAAAGATTTCGCGCATAAGCTTTAAGAGCCTCTGCTGATCTCCATTCTGAAATATTTTTACACAGAAATTTGCACCAGGCTTAAGCATAGTCTGAGCATACCAGATAGCCATTTCAACAAGTTGTTCGCTGCGGGCAGTATCTACAGTACGGTTACCGGTAGTCTTTGGAGCAGCATCACAAACAACAAGGTCATAAGGACCTTCACTCTTAATCTGATTACGAATTTCAGGAGCATTAAGGTCGCCCTGAATAAAAACAAGATTATCGCCTTTTACAGATTTTGAAAGAGGATTCAAATCGCAGGAAACAACCTTACCAGTTCCCTCCATAGTTCGCAAAAGAAAAGTCGTCCAGCTGCCAGGAGCCGAACCAAGATCGAGAACAGTATAATTTTTCTTAATCATTCCGAATTTTTCATCGATTTCCTTTAATTTATACACCGACCGTGCAGGATATCCTTCGGAAAAAGCTTTCTGAGACCAATAATCAGGTTTTTCATACGAATTTTTAGGCATAGTTATTTATCGGCAGGGAAAAATGATTGTTTAAGAATTAAATTTTTACTTTTACGTTATTACCCAGCGAGTCTTCGCTTTCTTTTACGCCGCCGTCTTCGTTGAAGAAGTCGTTTACGTTGATTGTGGGGTTGCCGGTGGTGCGGCGGGCGAGGATTTTTTTGTAGATGCGGAGGACACTTTCTTTTGGTTGAACAAAGGTTTTATCGTGGCTCAGGCAGAAGTTTGGAGCCTGAATTTCTTCCATCTTTTTTACCATCTGTTCGAGGAGTTGAACATTGTATTCGCGGGCAGAAAGACGGAAGTGACAGTAAGTTGCGTCACCTAAGAAAACGTAATCTTTGTATTCGAGGGCGAGACTTCCTTTTGAGTGGCTCGAAGGAATCTGATAGATTTTTATGCCATCAGGAAAGTTGAGTTCTTCATCAACTATTGTCCCTGCCCTTGTATATTTTTTTGTGTATTTTGTGACATAGAGTGTATCACATTTCACCTTCAAAAGATTCAGAATATGATCCGGATGAAAATGTGATACTACGATATTCTTTTTGCCTTCAATATTATTGATGAGTTCAGCAGCTTCCGAACTTGTTCCCACATCGAAAATCCAGGTAGTATCAGAGCCAGCAGGTTTAATAAAAACCACGTCGCTTGAAAGTGGATTTTCAACAGAGGGAAGATATTTAATTTCCGGGGTAATTTCAATCAAAGGCATAATAATAGCGTCATGCTGAACTTGTTTCAGCATCTACTGTACATCGAGTACAGAGATTCCGAAACAAGTTCGGAATGACATTTATTTATAACAGGAATGTCACTACAAATTTTATTTCTTCAAAAGTGCCGCGAACGGATTATAAGTCTCGCCGTCGTCATCCTGCGAACTCATATACTGAGCGGCTGTATCATCCTGCTCTTTTGAAGTTGCAGTTGTAAGAGAAATGCGCTTGTTTGCTGCATCAATCTTTGTTACAACAACACTCATTTCCTGACCAGGCTTGTAAACCTTCTTAAGGTTTGTATTTGCACTAAGGCCTTCAAGTTCGCTGATGTGTACAAGTCCATCAATTCCCTTATCAAGATTTACAAAAAGACCAAAGTCCATAATCTTGCTGATTTTTCCGTCTACTTTTGTACCAACCGGGAACTTAGCTGCAGCCTCTTCCCATGGGTCGCTCAAAAGAGCCTTAAGGCTAACGCTTACACGCTCGTTTTTCCAGTCTGTTTTGATAACCTTAACGTTGAGTTCCTGACCAACCTCTACTACATCACCTGCGTCAGAAACGCGGTCAAAAGAAAGCTCACTGATTGGAAGAAGAGCTCTGAAGCCCTGAATGCTTACAAAAGCACCAAACTTTTCGATGCTTTCAACTGTAGCAGTAACAACTGCACCTTCTGTAATCTGAGTTGCAAGCTTACCAAGTTTGTTTGCATATTCACTTTCACCGATTTTGCGGTTGCTTACGAGAATATCTTTTCCATCATTTTTGTATTCTGTGATAATGAAGCTCAAAGTTTTTCCAACATAGAAAGCTGGCTCTTTTTTATCTTTGAAGCCCATCTGAGAATAAGGACAGAAAGCGCGTTTTCCGCCAACCTTAACTTCAAAGCCGCCCTTGATTTCTGCTTCAACGTGACCTTCTACAGGAATGCCACCTTTGTAAGCATTTTCAATCATTGTATCATCAGCTGAGTTGCCACCGATTTTTGTAGTAAAGCGCATTTCGCCACGAACTTCGCCGGTAAAGAAAACCTTGAGCTTGTCGCCTTCTTTTACGCTTACGTTGCCTTCATCGTCCTTAAACTCTGCAACATCAATCACGCCTTCTGATTTAGCGCTCAAATCAACAAATACTGTAGAATCTGTAACAGCAACTACAGTAGTTTCGAAACTATCACCAATATTAAAACGTACCATAAAAAAAACTCCGTGCATGTCATTCCGAACTTGTTTCGGAATCTATTAGATAGATGCTGAAACAAGTTCAGCATGACTTTTTCGTTATATATTTGTAATTTATTTGCTTGCAATAATATTATATATAGTAGAAAATTGAAATAGGAATTAATTAAAAATATGACAAAAGTAACAGACCCGATTATTATTAACAAGACAAGAGTAAAAAACCGTCTCACAATGGCACCTACCGTAAAGTTTGATTATGCTGGCGCAGACGGAAAAGTAACAGAAAAACATATTGAGCATTACCGCAAGCGCGCAGAAGGTGGCTGTGGACTCATCTGCGTTGAGGCAACTGCAGTAACTCCAGATGGACGCTTTGGCCCTATTCACATGGGACTTTGGGATGATTCACAAATTGAAGGCCACAAGCAGATTGTTGAAGCCTGCCACAAATACGGCGCAACCATGCTGATTCAGTTGAATCATACAGGAATTACTTCTAACCCGGAATGCGGAGAAGCAATCGGGCCATCTGAAGTTCAGGTTCCTTTATATGCAAGCGGAGGAAAAGAAAAGTTTTCCCGCACAATGACAATAGAAGAAATCCACACAATGCAGGAACGTTTTGTTGATGCCGCAGTCCGTGCACAAAAGGCAGGATACGATGGAGTTCAGCTCCACGGCTGCCACGGATATCTTATAAATCAGTTTGCTTCAAAAAAGACAAACCTTCGAACAGATGAATACGGCGGTTCAGATGAAAACAGAGCCCGCTTTGGCGCAGAAATCATCCGTACCATCCGCGAAAAATGCGGACCGGATTTTATCATTTCTATCCGCACCACAGGCATTGAACCGGACATCGCTACTGCAATCAATATTGCGGAAGAATATGTAAAGGCGGGCTGTAATTACCTTCAGGTTTCTACAGGAATTGAAGAATGGAAAGACCCGACTCTTAAAGAAGAAGGCGAACCTTATAATCTCATCTGTAAACTTGGAGTAAGATTCCACGAACACTTCAAGGGCCGCGTCCCGGTTTCCTGCGTAAACAGCATTTTGGAGCCGAGCCTGGTAAATTATCTGATTGAAAATGAGCTGGTGGACACGGTTGATTTGGGCAGAGCAGTTCTTGCGGATCCGGCATTTTGCGAGGCGACACTTGCGGCAAGTAAGGGTGAACTAAGGTCATTCGTAAAATGCTTTAATTGTCCAAGATGTCAGTATGGTCCTGGCATGCCACACAAGTGTCCTGCGGAGATGAAGCGTAAAGCCTAATCCTGTTTCTTCATAATAAAATTGCCTTTGAGCATTTTTGTCTGAAGAATATTTACAAACGCAGTGGGATCAGTCTTTTTTATTGAGCGCAAAAGCTTATCCTCTTCATCTGAAGAAACGACGGTGTAAAGCATTTTGCGCTCCGCCCCCTGATAACAGCCCTTACCCGTAAAGAGAGTTGCATCGTGTCCGGTAACATCGCGGATTACGTGAATCAGTTCATCAGTTTTATCTGAAATAATCAGGATTGTAGATTTTTGATAGCGCTTATAAAGAGTGTTCAAAATCTGAGTACTTACAAACTGGAATATAATAGAATAAAGCGCACGATTCCATCCAAACAAAAGTCCAAAAATTGCAAGAACAATCACATTAAAAAGCAGAATATGATTCCAGATACTGCGGCCAGTTTTTTCAGAAACGTAGATTGAAATAAAATCTGTTCCACCGCTGGTAGCCCCAGCTAACAAACAGAAACTGATTGCAACCCCATTTACAATTCCGCCGAAAATACAGCAGAGCATTACATCATTTGTTACATCGAGTCCCGGAATCAAATCTGTAAAAAGACCGGATGCAATAATTGCCCAGAGTGAAAGAAGTGTAAAGCGTTTTCCAACATAACGAAAACAGATGAGGGCTGGCACAACATTCAGCCCCCAATAGAAAATTACAAATGGAATTTTTATATGAAGATATTTTGAAAAAACTTCCTGAATCAAAAGAGTAATTCCGGTAAAACCGCCAGGAAGAAGTCCCGCAGTATGAACAAAGGTATTAAGGTTAACACCCATAATAAGAGCACCGAGTGTTACCAGCAGGAATCTAAAGAGAAGCCGTAATTTTTCAGATTTAACATTCATATTTATAGTTTAACTCATTTTTTACAGATAAGACAGAAAATTATAATGAATTGTAATATTTCACGCAGAATTGCCACTCTTACATTTTTTATATATAGTTACATTGAGGTACATATAGATGAAAACACGAGAAAAGATTTCTATTATTATGAATTTTCTGATTTTTGCTTTTACTTTGTTTGCGACCATCTCTGTGATTATCGGATTCAAGTTTATGGGACAGTTTGAAGTTCTTTCTGAAAGAAACTTCGGGGCTTTTAAGTATTTTACAACAGACTCAAATATTTTTGCCGGATTGATTTCTCTGGCATACGTAATTTACAAGTTTACTCCAAAAGGAAAAAAGCAGGCTACACTACCCCGCGCTTTTTACATTCTTAAGCTTGCCGCTACAACCGGCGTTACTCTCACTATGATGGTAACTGTATTCTTTCTTGCTCCAACATCAAATGGTAATTTTCTGCGCTATTTTATGAACTCGAATTTCTTTATGCATTTGATTACACCACTTTTGTGTATCATTTCATTTATCTTTTTTGAGCCTTCAGAACCTGGAAAACTTACAATTACAATTCCAGGTATACTTCCAATGCTGCTTTACTCTTTCTATTACACACCAAATATTTTGATTCACCTTGATAATGGAAAAGTAAATCCAGATTACGACTGGTACAACTTCCTTGCAGGCGGATTAAACACAATCTGGTTTGTAATTCCTTTGCTTTATGTTGTTACCTGGATTTTTGCCCTTGGGCTCTGGGCCGCAAATAAAAAACTTGCAAAGGCATAACAATTGAATAAATAAATGCATAAAAAAACTCGGGTCATTGCCCGAGTTTTTTTTGTTATTACAAATTACGCAATATCAAATCAATTTATTCTTTTACTGGAATTCCACAATATTTGTGTTCATTTTCCCAGTTCTGTGCAAGGCGAAGAATCTTCTTCTCGCTGAACATAGCACCTGCAAACTGCATACCGATTGGCATATTGTCTGCACTTGTGCGTCCTGCAGGAACGTTGATTGAAGGAATACGTGCAAGGTTTACGAAAGTTGTATACAAGTCTGAAAGATACATCTCAAGAGGATTATCAACTTTTGAACCAAGCTTAAATGCAGCAGTAGGACAAGTTGGACACAAGATGATGTCATACTTTTCGAATACAGCAGCAACTTCACGCTGGATGCGGGCACGAACTGTCATACCCTTTTTATAAGTATCTCCTGAGAACTGCTCAGAAAGAACATAGTTTCCAATTACAATACGACGTTTTACTTCAGGACCAAAACCTTCAGAACGTGTTTCAACATAAAGCTCATCGTAGCCCTGTCCGTTGTCTACACGGCGGCCATAGCGGATACCATCGAAACGGCTGAGATTAGAAGCAGCTTCAGAAAGAGCGATTACATAGTAAGCAGCAATTGAAGCATCAAGGATTGGAAGATCGACTTCTTCTACAACAGCGCCCTTATCTGTAAACCATTTGCGTGTTTCTTCAAAGCATTTTACAACATCAGGGTCTGCACCTTCTGTCTTAAGGAACTGCTTTGGAATTGCAATCTTAAGAGCTTTGAATTCTGCATCAGAAAGAGCTTCGAGTTTATTCAAAGTTTTTCCTTCTGGTAAATCTGCAGAAGTATCATCATACATATCTACACCGCACATAAGGCTGAGAGGCTCAGCGATATCTGCAGGAGTATGACCAAGAATACCAACCTGATCCAGAGATGAACCGTAAGCAACAATTCCCCAGCGGCTGAGTACACCATAAGTTGGCTTAAGCCCATAGATTCCACAGTATGAAGCTGGAAGACGAACTGAACCACCAGTTTCTGTACCAAGACCAAAAAGAGCCTGATTTGCAGCAACAGCGGCAGCAGAACCACCCGAAGAACCACCAGATACAAACTCGCGGTTTATTGGGTTACGGGTTGGACCGTAGCATGAGTATTCTGTAGAAGAACCCATTGCAAACTCATCCTGATTACAGCGTCCAAGAGGAATTGCACCAGCTTTTTCCAAACGGTCAATTACAGTTGCGTTGTATGGTGCTACATAACCTTCAAGAATTTTTGAAGCACAAGTAAGGCGATGGCCTTTTGAGTTCATGTTATCTTTAAGTGCAAAAGGAATACCAAGAAGTGGTTTTTCTGCAAAAAGTTTATCGAGAGCATCACCACCAGCAGTGCGGGCAGCGGCAATTTCCTTATCAGCTGCAACTGCTACATCAATTGCATCTTCATACATTTCGATGAATGCATTAAGAGGAATTGGTGCACTTTTATCTTTGTTGAAAGTTTCAACTGCATCGCGAACTAATTTTTCGCTGCTTGTTTCGCCGGCTTTGAGTGCAGCGCGTGTTTCATTAATTGTGTAATACATATTATGCACCCTCCCCGAGTACCTTTGGAACCTGGAAGTAACCGTCCATAAAGTTTTCTGAAACTTTCTTTACGTCGCTGATTTCAAGACCATCAACTACAGTGTCACCACGAAGCTTGTCAGCTTCGGTACGTGGATATGCATCATAAGGATTTTCACTATCATCATACTTAGAGAGAATATCAAAATATCCAACAATGTCGTCTACCTGTTTTTTTAAAGTCTCCATATTTGTACTTTCTGGAGAAAGACGACTCAAATAAAGCAGATTCTCAAGAGTCTGCGCGTCAATTTCTTTGTGCTGTGTTGCCATAAAACTTATTATAGTAAAAATTGTGTTTTTAGTGAATATATATTAAAATCTAAACTATGAATATACAACTTATATTAGAAATGATTGGATACACAGGTTCATTATTGGTTATAGTTTCTATGCTTATGACTTCGGTTGTAAAGCTAAGAGTTATCAATACTATAGGCGGAGTAATTTTCTGTGGATATGCAATTGCCATTCATTCATATCCGACTGCTGCAATGCAGTTTTGTCTTGTTGTTATTAATCTGGTTAATCTGTATAAACTGAATAACACAAAAAAAGAATATTCAGCAATTGCCTTAAACCCAAGCGATTGTTTCCTTGCACATTTTCTTTATACATACAATAGTGATATAAAAAAATACTTTCCTGATTTTACAAACGCTGCAGATGAAGACAAAATCTTTTTGATTACTTGTGAAGAAACTCCTGCCGGAATTTTTATTGCAAAAGAAGAAGGTGCTAACCAGCTCAACGTTAAGTTAGACTACACTACTCCGGCATATCGCGACTGTTCAGCAGGCAAATTCTTGTATAATCATTTGAAGCATATCGGAATACAAAAACTTATTGCTGAAACAAAAATCCCAGCTCATGAGAAATACCTCAAAAAGATGGGATTTAAGCCAAAGCGAATTACAGGTGATAAGAATGATTCACCGAATTACTATATGTATTTCGAAAAGAACTACTAAACAGTGAACTGATTGATCTGAGTTCCCATATCCATGATAGAATCTTTCATCTTTTCTGAAATCTGAGAGAGCTCAGTTCCACTTTCACTGATTTTCTTTGCACCAAGAGCCATTTCATTCATACTTGTTTTCATGTAGTTTGAAGCATCTTGAAGACCGGCAATATTGTTGAAAATCAGTTTGTTACCTTCAATCATTTCCTTAGCAGAAGTACTTACTTCGGATGTACTGTTATTCATAACACGAAGAGTTTCAATAACCTGCTTTGAACCTTCATTCTGCTCATCCATTGCATTTTTGATTTCATTAACCAATTGATTTGTATTTTCAATTTCGCGTGAAACCATAGAGAAGGCTTTACTTGATTCTTCAGAACCAGAAACAACTTCTACAATAGAAGCTTGAATACTATTCAGCTGATCACCAATTGTCTTTGACTGTTCAGTAGAAGTTTCAGAAAGTTTACGGATTTCGTCGGCAACAACAGCAAATCCTTTTCCTGCTTCACCAGCGTGTGCAGCTTCGATTGCGGCATTCATAGCAAGAAGGTTTGTCTGTTCTGCAATATTAGCAATTGCCTGGTTAGCTTCCTGCAGCATCTTTGATTTATCTTCAATCTGCAAAATCTTTTCATTTACAGCATACTGCTTTTCGCGTCCAGACTGAGACTGTTTTTCAAGCTGAGCAAAAGACTCTGCCATCTTATCAACAGAAACGTTTACCGACTGAATATTACCAATCATCTCTTCAACTGCAGAAGAAGCCTGTGTAACTCCCGCTGCCTGCTGCTGAATCATTCTCTCAAGAGAATCGATATTTGCAGAAATCTCATTTACGGCCCCGGCAGTTTCCTGAACGCTTTCAGACTGCTTATTAATCTGAGAATGAACAGAATCAATATTCGAAATAATCTGAGAAATTGAGCTTGCAGTATTCTGCATACTTGAAGTCAGATCAAGACCAACTGTATTCAAGTCTGCCTCAGAGTTTTTAAGTTTATCAATAATTCCCTGAAGTTTTTCGATGAACAGATTTTCATTTTCAACAAGGCTTCCAAAAACCTTGAACATAGATCTGCCCTTCATAGTAATACGTTTTGTAAGATCAGCATTACCTGAACTCAAATCAATAACCGCATCATTAAGGATATGAAGATGATTAAGCATTCCAACAATCTGGTTTGCAAGAATTATAACGATAATAATTGTAATAATTCCCGCAATGAGAGCTGTCGTTCCATGCTTAAAAAACTCATGAATATCATAAGCCTTTCTCATTGCAATATGCCATCCAACAAGCGGAATAGAAGCAAAAACAAAATCACCCTTTGAGTTTGATTCAAAACTAAGATCTTTTGGCTTATAATCAAATGAACTTATTTCAGGAAGTATTTCTGTAACAGGAATCTTCTTTTCAAGAATGGAATCATCAAGGGCACCAGTAATTTCTTCTAAATCATTGAAAAGGTACATTGTAATTTCTGAATCAATTCCATCGTACATTTCATTGATCATACTTGTAAGCGGAATACCAGTTCCAAGCATACCAATTGATTTTCCATTTTCTTTTACAACTGCATTTACCCAAAGGTTTGTCTGCTTAAGCTGCGGGTTATAATTGATATTGAAATTATAGACATCAGTTTGATACATAGTCATGTTGTACCAGTAATCATTTGGATCTGATGGATTTACTACATAGCTTGGCTGCATATCACTCCAGAACATCTTATCAACATCTGATACCCAGAAAATTGATTTTGATTTAAAAGAATCTTTAAATACTTCCAGGTCCCTAAAAGCCATTTGTCTTAAATCTTCATCATATGGATCTTTAAGATATTCTTTTATGGCTGGCATTCTGAGTAACTGAAGGACAAGTGTAAGCTGTTCATTCATAGAAGTTTCAAACATTGCTCTTTTTACACGTGCAGTCATTTCCATTTCTGCATAACCTTCGTCTCGAGCATGTTTTCGGGCTGTATTTTTAATAACGACAAACAGAGTCAATTCACCCAATATTACAAGAGCAGCAAAGATTAAGGTAAGTTTTAGTTTTCTAGAGATCATCAGCACAAACTCTCCTTTTGTTTCTTTAGTGTACATTAATTTTATACTACTTATATAAATATGGAAAATTTTATTTTAAAATATAACATTACTTTAAAAAGCAAAAAAATCCCAAAAAAATCAGATATTTGCCTGTATTTAATTTATTAATTATAATGTACATATTAAGAAAGAGGATTTTATGAACGATTTTAATGTTGCAGCAATTTTTTCGGACCACATGGTTTTACAGAGAAATAAATATGCAGCGGTGTTTGGTAGCGCAAATGACGGGGCTTTAGTGAAAGCTCAACTTTTTGATGCAAATGAGACTAAGTTTGGGGAGAACTCGACCATCGCAGAAAATGGACGCTGGCTTTTGAAACTTGAGCCACAGAGTGCTCAGACGGGTTGTAAACTTGTAATTAGCTGTGGTAATGAAACCAAGACATTTAGTGATATTGCATTTGGTGAAGTCTGGCTGGCAGGTGGACAGAGCAATATGGAGTTTGAACTTCAGAATTGTACCGAAGGTCCAAGTGAACTGTCTGATGATAATGCCGGTAGAAACGTTCGTTTCTATTATACAAATAAGATTGGCTGGAAAGATGAGCACTTTTATGAAGCAGAAAAAAACACCTGCTGGCAGACCTGGGAAAGTCCTGCACGTGGATCGTGGTCTGCAGTTGGATATTTTTTTGCAAAAAAACTTGCAGCTGATTTAGATTGTGTAGTTGGAGTTGTTGGCTGTAACTGGGGAGGAACCTCTGCCAGTGCCTGGATGCGCCGTGAGTTTCTTGAATGCGATAAAGATCTTGAAACTTATCTTACAGAATATGAAGAAGCTACCCGCGGAAAATCTGTTGAACAGCAGTGTAAAGAATTTGATGACTATGAAATAGAAAATACAAAGTGGCAGGAAAAGTTTGCAAAACTTTGGGAAAAGCAGCCGGGAGTTACATGGGATGAAGCTGAAAAAGTTTTGGGTAAGAATCCATGGCCGGGTCCAAAATCTTGTAAAAACCCCTACCGTCCTTGCGGACTTTATGATTGTATGATCAGTCGGATTGTTCCTTATACTCTTAAGGGTGTGCTCTGGTATCAGGGAGAAAGTGATGATCACAAACCTGGCTCTTACTACAAATTGTTCCGTGCAATGGTAGATAACTGGAGAAGAGATTGGGGAGACAACTTACTACCGTTCGTTAGTGTACAATTACCAGTTCACCGTTATGAAGCTGATCCAGATTTTAAACACTGGTGTTTGATTCGCGAAGCGCAGGCAAAAGCATCTGCAACTATAAACAATGTTTGGCTTACAAGCGCTTTTGATCTGGGACAGTATAGTGATATTCATCCGCGTGCAAAAAAAGAACTTGCTGAAAGAATGGAAAATCTTGCGCGTGCAAAAGTTTATAAATTGATTCCTTCTGTTGATGCATGTGCTCCGGAATTAGAAAGCTATCTTCCTGTTTTTAATGATGTTGATGGTGGTAGTATTGTTTTGAGTTTTGCAAATGCTCCTTTAGGTTTTGAAGTTCGTTCTGATGAGGTTCGATTCGAAGAATATAAAAAGATGGAAGAGAGACAGGATAATACTGTGAGTGACGATTTCACAGGCTTTGAAGTTTGCGGAACTGATGGAGTGTGGTATCCAGCAGAGTTTGCACTTGGCGGAACAGACGGAAAACTCAACTGTATTGTTGTAAAGAGTAAACAGGTGGCTCGCCCAGTTGCTGCACGTTACGGCTGGTTTAATTACGGACCTGTTACTATCTATGGTAAAAACGGATTACCACTCTGCCCGTTCAGAACAAATGCAAATGAAGCTGGCGGCGAAAAAACCGACCACGCAAAAATCCAGCAGATAATGACGGTATGAGAAAAGTCTTTTTTGTTCTTCTCATAGTTATAGCTCCGCTTTTTGCCCAGCCGGTGCCTGGTTCATACTACGACTTTCTCGATGCAACAAAAGACCTGCCGGCTGGCCACGACAAAACTTCTCTCATAATCTACCGCCCTGACAACATCGGAGTTCTCAACGACATCCGCTGTTTCCTTCGTCTTGAAAATGAACAAGGCAACGACGTAACCTACTCCGCCGCCACTGCGACCTATGAATGGGTAAGCATTCCAGATCGCATCAACAACTACAAAAAAAAATATTATCTGAGCGGCGGAATGGCAATGCACCTCAAACTCAAAAAAGGACGCTACAAGATTTCTCTATACACACCGGTAGATCAGCAGAATAATTTTACTTATGCCGAAGCAGATGTTAAGCCCTTTCAGTGGGAATCAAATGTGTTTGAATATAATACCGATAATCCAACCAAAGTGATTTTTGTGTCGCCGACACGGAACGACAACGGCTTTTACAATGGTGGCTGGGTAATAGATTACCGGGCTGGCAAGAAAAGTGATTATTGACACACTGCCGTAAAAAATGCTATAAAACCGTAACAAACGCAAGCAAAGGCGCGGAATTTCAAGATTCCGCGCCTTTTTTTGTGCCCAAATCAATTTACAGCTGGAGGTCTTTTATGAATGGATTGATTGATGCGGTATGGGTTGCCATCTGTGGTGCACTTGTATTTTTTATGCAGCCAGGTTTTCAAATGGTAGAATCGGGACTTACCCGAGAAAAAAACAGTATTAATGTTGCCATAAAAAATCTTACCGACATAGGAATCTCTTTGTTCGTATACTGGCTTTTTGGCTTTGGAATTATGTTCGGTCTTTCAAAGGGCGGCTTAATTGGAACTTCACATTTTCTGCCAGGTGGAATTAAGAATCTTTCTTTTGATCTTTGTAACTTTTTATTTTTTGAAGCAATGTTTTGTTCAACAAGTGCAACAATCGTTTCTGGCGCAGTTGCAGAACGCATGAAGTATTCAGCTTACATCATTTCTACTTTTATTATTTCTGCAATCATATATCCTGTTTTTGGGCACTGGGCATGGAACGGAATTCAGCCGTCATTTATTTCAGAGGCTTCAGGCTGGCTTTATAAAATTGGTTTTGTTGATTTTGCTGGTTCAACAGTTGTTCATTCTGTTGGTGGCTATGTTGGATTAGCTGGTATCATAATTCTTGGTGCCAGAAAGGGACGATTTGTAGAAGATCCTGCCACTGGAAAAACAACGGCTCGTGAGATTCAGGGTTGTAACATTCCTATGACAATTGCCGGAGTTTTCATTCTCTGGTTTGGTTGGCTTGGCTTCAATGGTGGATCAGATTTAGCGGTAACAGAACGTGTTCCACAGATTCTTATGAACACATGTATCGGTGCTGCAACCGGAATGCTTTCTTCACTTTTTATCGGGTGGGCTTTATCTAGACTACCAAACGTTAGTTTCGTAATAAACGGAACTCTTGCTGGACTCGTTGCAATCACTGCAAACTGTCACTGTGTAACTCCGGGAGCAGCAGCAATTATCGGTGCAATCGGTGGAATAGTCATGCTGCTTGCTTCAAAGCTTCTGGAAAAGCTAAAGTTTGATGATGCAGTAGGTGCAATTCCAGTTCACCTTGCCGCAGGTATCTGGGGAACTCTTGCAGTAGGAATCTTTGGACAGCCAGAACTACTCGGCACAAATCCAATTCTAGGAAGTCAGCTTCTGGCCCAGGCAATTGGAGTTGCAGTCTGCGGAGTATGGTCATTTGGAATCGCATTTGTTTCTCTTTTCATTCTGAATAAGATTAAGCCGCTCCGTGTTTCTTCTTCAGATGAAGACAAGGGACTGAACATTGTTGAACACGGTTCTTCTACAGCTATTTTTGATTTATATGACAAGATGAGTGAACAGGCTCGAACAGGAGATTTATCAATCAGATTAAAGGAAGAACCATTTACAGAAATCGGTCAGATTTCAGCTTTATACAACAAGGTTATGGAAAAGCTCGAAGACTCTTCGTTTGAAATGGAAAGTCTGAGCGCCTTCATGAACAACATTAAGTACGGAATGTTTATTCTCGATGGTGAATGGAATATTCTGCCACAATATTCAGCAATTACGCCAAAGCTGTTAGGCTGCCCTAATCCAGAAAACTACAACTTCCTGCTTCTGATGGCACGCACAATTTCCCGAGAAAAGGCACTACTTCTAAAGGACTTCTTGGAACGCCTGTACGAACCAGAGTTTAAGGAAAGTGCTATTGCAAATATGAACCCAATCAGAAACCTCGAGGCAAGCATTCGAGTTCCTTCACTCAAGGAACCTGGAAAAACTGATATTGCCCACAAGACTCTGAATTTTGAATTCAAGAGACTTTACAACAGACAGCACACAAAGGTTATTAATATTGTTGTGACAATACATGTACTTGGAAATAACTAAAAAATGAAATAAAAAAAATCTATTCCCCGTCGTAAAATGCTATAAGGGAATAGATTATTCTGTAAATGCTTTTGCCATTCTGATAAAGGAATCCTGAACTTTTGGCGAACACTTTTCAAGATTTACAATAAGATTTTCATATTTCTTGAGTAAATATTGATTTTGATTATCTAAAATTTGATTCTCAAATAATAATGTATTGTCAGGAAGTTTTGCAGAATCTCCAAGAAGCATTTCAAGAGGCTTATTCAATACTTTAGAAATTTTCAAAGCCACATCTGCAGACGGAATACTATCAGGACGATTTCTACCATTAGTAATTGTTGTATATGGTATCCCCGTAAGAACTGATAATGTCTTCAAGTTCATGCCTTGATATTGCATTTCCTCATTCACATTTTTCCAAAATGGACTCATATGAACATTATTACCTATTTAGGTTTCTATTTGACGATTATTACACAATTGAGATACAATAACCTATACAGGTATTCTAATCCTAATTGAGTAATTTCTAACTTCGGAGGCCTCAATGTATAGTTCATTCAATAAAAAACGCCATTATTTTTCTAATCTGATTATTGGTTTATTCATCTCATTATTTATGATTTCTTCATGTGAGCACGAAATACCAGTTGAAAATCAAACCGATACCACTCCAACAGCATCGGTAAGGAACTTAAATGCCACTGCTGGAGATAAAACAGTTTACCTTTCGTGGACAAATCCGTCTGACAGCGACTTTTATGGTACAAGAATCACATTCTCGCCTTCAGTATCTGGAGTAAGCCAACCAGTTGTAATTGAAGGAGAAAGTTCAGAAAATTCGAGCACAGTTTTTAATGGACTGAAGAATGGTATTGAATATACTTTTACGCTTGTTGCATTGGATAAAAATCAAAATAAATCAAAAACAGTTAGCATCAAGGCCACTCCAAAAGAACCCGCTGACACAACACCTCCGAAGGAAGTAACTGAATTAAAAACGGAAATCAGTGTTCAAGCTGTTACATTAACATGGAAAAATCCAGACGACAGTGATTTTTCAAGTACTCAAATAACATTTACTCCAAAAGCTGATGGAGTAATACAACCTATTCTAATTGAAGGAATATCTAGCGAGACTGCTAACACAACTATTAATGGACTCGAATATGATGTTGAATATACTTTTACTCTCAAAACAATAGATAAAAATCAGAATCAATCACAAGGAGTTCAAATAAAGGCAACAATTTCTGACACAACTCCACCAGAAGAAGTAAAAGATATAACAACAGAAATTGGAGATAAATCTGTTATACTGATGTGGTCTAATCCAAATAACAGTGATTTTTCGAGTACGCTGATTACATTTACTCCAGAAGTTGAAGGAATAGAACAGCCTGTTATAGTTGACGGAAAACCTAGCGAAACTTCAAAAGCAACAATTGAAGGCCTAGAATATGACACTGAATATACTTTTACTCTCAAAACAATAGATAAAAAACAAAATCAATCTAATGGAATTCAGATAAAAGCAACTCCGACTGATACGTATCCACCAGAGAAAATAAAAGATATAAGTGCAGTTGCAGGAGATAAAGCAGTAACATTATCATGGACCAATCCAGGCGACACTGACTTTGAAGGAATTCAAATTACCTTTACACCAGAAGTAAGTTATATTCCACAACCTTTAGTAATTCGAGGAGAAGCAAATAAAACTGCTTATACAACAATTTCAGGATTGCAAAATGATACAACATACACATTCAAAATTACAGCTTTTGATAAAGTAGGAAATAAATCTGAAACAGTTTCTGTGAAAGCGAGTCCTTGCGATAAGACACCTCCAGCGGAAATAACAAATATATCTGCAACGCAGAAGATAAATCGGTTACCATTTTATGGACAAATCCTTCTGACACAGATTTCACAAAAACACAAATTACGTTCACTCCAGAAGTCGAAGATGTATCACAACCAATTTTTGTAACTGGATTGAGTAATAAACCAATGGAATATACAATCAATGATTTACAAAATGATACAGAATATACATTCACGCTTAAAACGATAGACAATAATAATAATGCGTCAGAAGGAAAAATCATCAAAGTTACACCAGAAGATAAAACCCCACCAGCTAATATCACAAATCTAACAGCAGAATCAGGCGAACAATGCATTACTCTTGCTTGGCTAAATCCTTGTGATACAGATTTTAAAGAAACTCATATAACTTTTTCTCCTGAAGCAGAAGGTATCGAACAACCTATAGTAATTCAAGGAGAATCAAATAAAGCGTCTTCTATTGGAATAAAAGGTTTGCAAAATTACACAACCTATACATTCTTGCTTAACACATTTGATAGAGTTGGCAATAAATCAGAAACAATAACAATAGAAGCATCTCCTAAAGACATGACTCCACCTGCAGAGATTTCAAATTTTGAAATAATATCAAATAATAAACGATTAATTCTGAATTGGACTAATCCATCTGATTCTGACTTTAAATACATAGAAATTAGTGCATCTCCTGCAGAAGGGTCTCTTGTTGAATCGGAAAAATTAAACAATAATTTATTCCAAGCTTTTTCTATGGCCGAAAGTGTGCTCATTTCAGGCTCTCCTTCTGAACAACACTCATACACATTAATAGATTTAGAAAACGGAAAAGATTATGAAATAACATTAAAGACAATAGATACAAATGGAAACTCAAGCATTGGAGTATCGAAAACAGCCATACCACAAGAAAGTATAATTTCATTAGAAGTTACACTACCCAATGACGATGGACAAACTGTAACGCTCACTAATGATAATGCGCCTGTGAATGTACAAATTACAAGTAATTACAAAATTATAAAAGCAGTTTACAAGAAAGGTAAAAAAGACGTTTTGCCTAACGCAGAAAAATTACTAACAGATGTATCCGCAACAAATTTATCAATAGATTCGAATCATCTTCAATTTATTGTAAGTGAAAATGGAATTTATGATATTGCTGTAAAAAACTATGCAGGTACAACAGAATATGTCCGTGCAGAAGTAAAAACCATTGTTAAAAATAGTGGATTACGTCCAATACAAAATCTAAAAAGTACATGTGATGGAGAATATGTTTATCTAACTTGGACAGATCCTGTTGCAGAAAGCAAATATATTAGTCCAGTAAAATCTATATTTATTTCATACTATTATAATAATGATGAAACAACTAAAAAGGAAGTTGAAGTAAATGCTGGTACAGAAAAATTATCAATAAAAATCGATGATGATATAACAGAATATGATTATATTACTATAAAAACAACAAACATAGATATGCTTGGTAATAAATGTACTTATTACCAAGAGCCTACGCAACAATATTGCAATCCCTATATAAATGTAAGTGCTAACAATTTACTCACTACAATAGAAAAAATGACAGAATCAGGAAAAATTATTGTATATGACAGTTTTTCAAGTGATTCTATGAGTTACATAACAAATGCATTAAGGACACTAAAAGATTCTAATCCAAGTATAAAAATTGCCCTAGATTTTTCAAAATGCAAATTCTCAGGTTATAATTACGGTGGTTGGGGATTTGGAGGATTCAGTAATTGTTCAAATCTTACTTACATAAAGCTCCCCTCTAGTATCGGAAATATAATAAGTACCAATGCATTTTTTGGCTGCACCAATCTTTCCACCATTGAATTACCATACAGTATAACTAAGATAGGAGATAATGCTTTTGAAAATTGTTCAAGTTTGAAACATATCTCACTTCCATATAATGTAAATACTATTGGATATGACGCATTTTCTGGTTGTTCAAGTCTAGAAAATATAACAATACCAGATGAAGTAACAACTATTCAGGCAAATATATTTTATGGATGTTCTAATTTAACGACAATTAATCTCCCATCTAGGGTGACAGAAATTCAATCCGATGCATTCTATGGTTGTACCAGTCTTAAACAGATAATTATTCCTGATAGTGTAAAAGAAATTGGGGCAGAAGTTTTTTATGGGTGTAAGAATCTAGAACAAATAACAATTCCTGATGAAGTAACAACTATCTATGCAAATACTTTTTATGGCTGTTCTAATTTAACATCAATTAAACTTCCTTCAAAACTAACTGAAATTAAAGAAAATGCTTTTTACGCTTGTTCAAGCATCGAACAAATAACTCTTTCCAATGAAGTAAAAAAAATTGGAACCAGTGCCTTTTATGAATGCAACAATCTGAAAAAAATAAATATTCCTACCTCCATAACAAGCATCAGCTCAAAAGCATTTTATGGATGTTCTAAACTCGATAATATTATAATACCTGAAAGTATTACGAAACTTCCAGTGGAGTTATTTGCAAATTGTACAAGTTTAACGAATATTTCACTTCCAAATAATTTAACAGCAATTGATCACTACGTTTTTGAAAACTGTACAAATTTAAAAACTATAGACTTTCCTGAAGGATTAACATCTATTGGTGGTAGGGCTTTTAATAATTGTTCTAAACTTTACACTATAAACATCCCCGATACAGTTACTGAAATTGCTAAAGGGGCATTCACTGGATGCAATAGCTTAAAATCTATTACCATTCCTAATCAAGTAATGAAACCTGGAATTTTTTCTACTCCCAATAATATAACCACAATAACTTTGCTCAACGGAGGAAGTGAAATACCAGATGAAACATTCAAAAAATTTACAGCTCTTACAAGTATAGAAATTCCATCCAGCGTTGAAAAAATTGGAAAAGAAGCATTTAAAGGCTGTTCAACTCTTTCTAGTGTAAAAATCCCAAGTAGTGTTAATACTATTGATTCTATGGCTTTTTCTGACTGCAATAATTTAACAGAAGCCGATGTCGCATCTAAAACTGTTAGCACTGAGAATTCTAGATGGAAAAGATATGTTAATGGAACTGAAATAATTCGAGGACTCACATTAGATGCAGAAGATTTGACATCTGGATATGCTTGGTATCGTAGATAAGGAAATATTTTATGTGCTCAAAAATTGATTCGATAACAAAATTACTTCTCAAAAGTAAATCAATTATGGAACAATATACTAGTGTGCAAAACGAAAGACTAAACTCAGGCTTATTATATAACGTTTTCTATGAAATTGGAGTTTCAAAGTGGGAACTCCAACATTCTGCATTTATTTCATCACTTTTGAATCCAAAAGGAACTCATGGTGCTTCAGATAAATTCATTAAAGATTTTTTCACAGTATTAAAAAAATATAACTCAAAATTGGAAAACATATTAAATCTAAATGAAATTGACTACAAAACAATTATAGTTCAAAAAGAAAAAAATATCGGCTTAAAGACTATTGATTCAGGCGGCAAAATTGATATTTTCATTGAAGTAAAATCAATTAAAAATTCCTCAAGGAAATTTGCTATTGCTATAGAAAACAAAATTTTTGCGGAAGATCAAGAATCCCAATTATTTAGATATAAAAATTTCTTGAATAAACACTATAAAGACAAAAATATTCTTTTGTATTTGACACTCAATGGCAAGTTACCTTCTAATAAATCAAAAAAAGAGTTATCAGATGATGATTTTCTATGCGTTTCGTACAGATGTTTTATCTGTGATTGGTTATCTCTATGCATAAAAGAATCAGCAACATTACCATTGATACGAGAAACATTAATTCAATATGTTAATCTTATAAAAAAACTAACTTTTAAGGACATAAGCCAAATGGAAAATAATGATTTTATAAAACTTTTATTAGAAGAAGACAATTTGTCAATTGCTGAACTGCTTCAGGCATCGATTCCAGATGCAAAAGAAGCATTCTTTGACCAATATCTTTGCAAGTGGATAAATGATATTGCAGATGATAAAAATTTAGAATATAGAAAAACTTTAGATGAAGAACATTACAGAAATTATGGCCCTTTTTGTATGCTTTCTTCAACAAAAGAACCATATATGAACTATTTTGATATAAAAGTTGGTTTTCAAAAAAATAATTATGAAAACATGTATATTCAAGCAGAATTAAAACCAGAAGTTCGTAACAACAATATAATAATCCCTCTTATGGTAAAAATGAAAGCAAAGCAAAAAGATATAATATGGAAAGATGTAAAGGAATATTGCTATGGATTTTTCCTTGAAAACGGTTTTAGAAATTGGAATTCAAAAGATATTTCAAATTCTATAAATGACAAAGGAATAACCTTTAAAGAAGAATTAAAAAATAAATTGGAAATTATTATTAATCAGATTAATTTATGAAAATGAAAAAAAAGGAGACTACCACGAATAATTATAAACACATTATCTTAGTATGGTTAATTATCCTCACCTCCTCCGCATTTTGTCAGAAACGTTCCATAACGCCTGTAATACCAAGAACTATAGAACACACACAAACTTATAAAATCATGGAGGAATACGGTTTTTCTACACAGGAATATCCGGGTGAATACACTGAAACTGTGTATTTTGATAATGCCATCCGTTTGAGTCAGGATAAGGGAGATGTTGTCTATGCATATTTTCTTACTGATAACGGTGAAGAATGTATTCTGAAAAAATCTTTTTTTCCAAAGGCAGGGGCTATTGGTTATGGTGAACTTATGCCGCAAGAAATCAATATCACTGATAAAATTAAATATGTTCTTTCTGGTTATGAAGAAGATTCTTGGGAAATGAAAGATGTACTAAAACAGTCTCTTATGCTGATTGAAGTTCCCGAAGATGATAAAAATTTTGGTTCTATTGATTTTCTGTTATTCTATAATGATGCAGAAAGTTTCTTTGGAATCCCAATGACTGTAAAAGAACTGCTACCAATAGAAAAAGATTCTATAACTGATTTTAATGAACTTGCCACTGAATATGCTGGTAAACACACTGAATGGAAATGGTATCTGTAACGCTTTGAGTGATATAATTCCGACAAAAACATCAAATTCGTTAATTTTGGTGGAATGATTTTCTTGGATCAGCTGAATTATTCCGACAAAATTGTGGAATTTTGCAATTTTGTCGGAATGTTTTGCTGAAAAAATGGACATTTTTCCACTTACAGATTAAAAATCTATTAAAATCAAAAGTCTTTTTCCGTCAAAAATTGGGAATGTTAGATTTTTGTCGGAAGTTTTTCTCTTTTTGCATTAAATCATTCCGACAAAATCAAGGAAATTCTCAATTTTATCGGAAGAATCATCAAAACGAGTCTGACAGCCTTTCATTTTTTATTAATTCCCCTTGACAATTTTTTTTCTTCTCACTAGATTGAAATTATCGATGAGCGCAAATTCCTCGCGCGCTCTTGAAATTCTTTTAAGGAGGTCACTCCCATGGATAATAGTGTAGTGTATTTTGATTTTAAGTGCGGAATGATTCTCCCTCGCACAAAAGAGAATTAGTTCCCACTTACAAATCAAATCCTCACAAATCGACCGCACGATACCTCGGCGTGTGTATTATTGTTTTCGGCTCGTTACCGAATCGTTCCTGCTTATTTTTTGTAACTTGAATTATGAACAAACTGAATTTATTTCGTTATTTTAAACGCTACAGTTTTTTGTATCTGATTGCCCTGCTTGCAATGAGTGCGGGCACAATGCTGGACCAGGCAGCACCTCTGATTGTTCAGCATATTATTGATGATGTTTTGATTGCAAAGAAGATGGAGGTTTTGAACTTCCTCCTCCTTGGCATTCTTGGAATAGGAGTTGGACGCTGCATCTTCCAGTACACAAAGGAATATGCCTGCGACTATGCCGGAAGTAAAATTGCAAGTGAAGTTCGCATAAATCTTTTTCAAAAGATTCAGAGCCTTTCTGCAAACTTTTTTGACGGCATAAACAGCGGTGAGCTTATGAGCCGCGTAAAGGACGACGTTGACCGCATCTGGGATATTGCTGCCTTTATGGGAATCCTCATGGCCGAAGTTTTTATCCGCACTGTGACTACAATTATTTTTATGGTCCGCATAAACTGGCAGCTGGCTTTGATTCCGATTGTAGGAATGATTGGTTCGGGCGTAATTGCCATTATGATGGAAAAGCAGCTGGATGATTTGTACGGCGCTGTTATGCAGGAAGGTTCAGAGATGAACAACACTGCGGCAGAAAATCTTGCAGGAGTTCGTACGGTTAAAGCTTTTGCGCGAGAGGGCTTTGAGATTGCAAAGTTCCACAAGCACAATCAGAAGTTTTATGAACTCAACATTGATTTGAGCAGGGTCTTCGTAAAGTACAACCCGATGATCCAAACAATTACTCGTCTCCTTTCTGTGATTTCTTTGCTCCTGGGCGGTCTGATTGTAATGAAGGGAAATCCGCTGCAGGGCGGCGCAAAAATGTCTGTGGGCGAGCTGATTGCTTTTACCCAGTACGTTGGCGGAATGATCTGGCCAATGGAAATGCTTGGCTGGCTCACAAACGGACTTTCCAGTGCAAGAGCAAGCGTTAAACGTCTGAACAAGATTTATGCTGAGATGCCGGATATTACAGAAAACAGCGAGCTTGCGAAGATTACAGAAGGTGACGACGCAGAACTTGCAGACGCAATGTTCTCGCAGTTTGATATTGCGGGAGATATTTCTTTTGAGCATGTAACCTACGAAGTTAGTGGCAAAAAAAATGAAGGCGAAGAAGATTCCAGCGAAAAGAATTCTGAAGCTACAGAATCTGCAGAATCTGCAGAACCACGCAAGATTCTCGACGACGTAAGTTTCGACATCAAGGCTGGTCAGACACTGGGAATTATGGGTTCAACCGGTTCGGGAAAAACTACAATCATCAACCTGCTTAAGCGCATGTACGATGTTACAAGCGGCAGCATTAAACTTGATGGAATTGATATCCGGGAATTGCCGCTGCCTACTTTGCGGCGAGCAATCTCTTGTGTTATGCAGGACATCTTTTTGTTCAGCGACACAATTGACGGAAACATCCGCCTTGGTGCCCGCGAGAGCATTACAACAGCAGAGGTTCGTTCGGCTCTGAACCAGTCTCACGCTTCTGAGTTTGTAGACAAGATGGAAGAAAAAGAGCAGACAGTAATAGGCGAACGCGGTGTCGGCCTTAGCGGCGGACAGAAGCAGCGAATTACAATTGCCCGCGCCCTTGCCCGAAAAACACCGGTGCTTGTTCTGGATGATTCCACATCGGCTCTGGACACAGAAACCGAGCAGGAGATTCAGGGAGTTCTTGCAGAACTTTCAGGCATGACAAAAATCATTATCGCCCACAGAATCAGCGCGGTTCGCAAGGCAGATAAGATTATTGTGCTGGATAATGGTAAAGTTGCTGAATGCGGTACCCATGAAGAGTTACTGGCAAAGGGTGGTCTTTATAAGGAAACCTACGACAGCCAATACTAAGTAACGTCATCCCGAACTTGTTTCGGGATCTATTAAAGAGATGCTGAAACAAGTTCAGCATGACGCTGTTTTTTATGGAGATTTGATTTATGAACAGTTACAAAATAGACGAACAGCAGGTGCAGAAGTCTAACTTCGAAACGATGCCACGGCTTTTCCGTTACCTGCTTAAATATAAAAAAAGGATTGCGGGAGTTTTTACCCTCATGGCCTTTGGTACAGCCGTAGACCTCGTGAATCCGCTTTTGAGCGAGCGGGCCATTGACCGCTACATTATTCCGGGCAACGTGGCGGGCCTTATCCGCATTGTGGCTCTGGGAGCCACCATCAACATTCTTGCGGTGCTGGCAATTAAGCTTCGTATGCTTTTGATGGCAAAGACCAGTAACAAGGTTATTCAGGAGCTTCGTCAGGAATTGTATGACCACATTCAGAGTCTGGACCTTGCCTTTTTTGACTCGCGTCCGTCTGGAAAAATTCTTGCGAGAATTATCGGCGACTCGAACTCGCTCAAAGACATTATTGAAAATGCCGTTACCACTTTGATTCCGAACCTTGTTACGGTCATTGCGGTTATGGTAATTATGTTTGTAAAAAACTGGAAGCTGGCTCTGGCCGCTCTCTGCAGTCTGCCCTTTTTGATTGGTGGAGTTTTCCTGATTTCGATTATGGCAGAAAAGCACTGGAAGGCAAAACGTCAGAAGTCTTCGAATATGAACGCCTTCATAAACGAAGACCTTTCGGGCATTAAGATTATCCAGAGCTTCCGCGCCGAACAGGAAACCGACAAGACTTTCCAGCAACTGGTTTGGGATGACCGCCGCGAGTTCCTGCGTGCTGTACGCTGGTGCGACGGTTTTGGTTCCTGGATTGATTTGTGCTGGAGCGTTGGAACCATGGCTTTGTATATGGTAGGAATCAAGCTGCTTGGAATAGAAGGTGTTTCCATTGGTACTTACATTGCCTTTGGAAGCTACGTTGGAATGTTCTGGCAGCCGATTTTGAACCTGAGTAATTTTTACAATCAGTTTATAAATGCAGCCAGTGGCGCTGAACGTATTTTTGAAATTATAGACCGCGAGGCAACTGTTACCAGCAAAGACGGGGCAGCAGCAATGCCTGCAATCAAGGGAAGTGTTGACTTTAAGAATGTTACCTTCGGTTATAAGGAAGATGTAGATGTTCTTAAAAATGTTGACTTCTCTGTGACTCAGGGCGAGACAATTGCTTTAGTTGGACCTACGGGCGCTGGTAAATCTACAGTAGTCAATCTTGTGAGCCGTTTTTATGATATTAAAGACGGGGCCATTTTGATTGATGGACATGATATCCGTGATGTAGAGCTTACAAGTCTGCGCACCCAGATGGGAATTATGACGCAGGACAATTATATTTTCAGCGGAACAATTCGTGAAAATATTATGTACGGTAAGCTGGATGCAACGGAAGAAGAAATGCTGGAAGCAAGCCACGCGGTTCATGCAGATGATTTTATCCGCGAGCTGCCGGAAGGTTATGATACAAAGCTCACGGCCCGTGGTGGAGAACTCAGCAACGGCCAGAGACAGCTGGTTGCCTTTGCACGTACCATGCTGAGTAATCCAAGAATCCTCATTCTGGATGAAGCGACCTCTAGTATTGATACTAAGACAGAGCTGCTTGTACAGAAAGGAATTGCCCAGATGCTCAAGGGCCGCACAAGCTTTGTAATTGCCCACCGCCTTTCAACAATTCAAGGTGCAGACCGCATCTTTGTAATTGATAAAGGCGGAATTGTGGAAAGCGGTAGCCCGGCTGAGCTCATGGCAAAGAAAGGTGCCTACTACGCTTTACGCCAGGCACAGTTCGCATAAATTATTATCGTAAACTAGACAGTCTTGAACGGAGTTCGTAACATCTATTTTTGAGGTTGCGGACTTCGTTGAGACTGCTCATTATTTTGGCAGTCATATAAACATCAACAATGCCGCTGTCAAAAAAGAAATCAGCAAAAGTGGCAAGTCCACCAACATTCATACTGTAGTCACCAGGCATACTGATGCCACCAAGAACTCTTTTGAGTTCCTGAAGCAGATAATTCACACGGTCCATAGAAACCTTTGCGTTATTCAGCTTTGAATGTTTAATCAAATCAACAATAAATCCACCACCGAGTACATCTAAAAAGCCCCAGTTGCGGGCAGAAGAAAGCTGGCGTTCTGCCTGATCCAGTTCTCCAATAAGTTGATCTGTAAGAATAAGTGCCTGATTTACCTGTGTGATATCACCCACTTTGTGCCTCCTTTTATTTTAATATACTCATAACTTTCTGACTGGGCAAGAAAAATAATTACTCTTGCATTTTACTGAATATAAATTAAAATTATAGTAATGCGCAAATACAAAAAGCCATTAAACCGGAGCATTTCTATTGGTTGTATTTCTCTTATCCTCTCTTTATGCATTGGGCTTAGCATTGTCAATTGCCGTACGTTGTATAATGCGCTTTTTGAACGCTACAATACCTATTTAACTGACATTCTTAAATTCATCGATTATAGAATTGATAAAGATGATTTATATGAATGTATGGTCAGCAATCAAAAATCAGAAAAATATGATGAACTTCAGGAACTTTTGAATAACATTCTTGATACAGGCGGAATTCATTACCTCTATATAATTACGCCACTTGAAGCTGAAGAAACTCATACCTGTCTTACGGTAATGACTGGGATGACAAAAGAAGAAATTGAGTTTTACTATGATGAACAGAATTTCCTAGGAGATATTTTTGATGATCTTCCGACAGAAACTGTTCAGCATTTTATGGATGCAATGAAAAAGCCTGGAGAAATCAGTTTTGATAAAGACAGTGAATCTACAATCTGGGGCTTTGATTACACAGGAATGCTTCCACTTACAACTTCAGATGGAAAAACCTTCACAGTGCTTGCAGCGGATATTTCCATCTATAATATCTTCAGAACCCTTTCACGCCACACCCTTGTAAACATTATTCTTATTATCTCAATTGGATTCTTAGGCTCTCTGATTTTCATTCTTTGGTCTAGAAAAAATATCACAAAGCCAATTGAAAGCCTTGAACAGAGCGTTGTAAATTTTGCGCGTACAAGTCATGATCAGACTAATCCGGATCAGCTTATTTATCAGCAGCCAGTAATTCATACATCGAATGAAGTTGAATCTCTTTCCGATGCAATTACAAACATGACAGATGATATTAAGATTTATGCAAAGAATATTGTTGAAGCAGAAAACAAAATCACAAAACTCAGAAACAGCGCTTCAAAACTTGGAATTCTTGCATATCAGGATTCACTTACTCATGTTAAAAACAAGACTGCCTATGATAAAGCAATAGAGGCACTAAACGAAAGCATTCGGCATAAACGCGCAGAGTTTGCTTTTGTAATGATTGATTTGAATTCCCTGAAACATATAAATGATGTCTATGGTCACGATAAAGGTAACGCATACATTATTGGTTCATGTGCAATCATCTGTATGATTTTTACACACTCTCCAGTATTCAGGATTGGCGGAGATGAATTTGTGGTCCTGCTTGAAAATACCGACTATAAATTCAGGGATGAACTTATGGATGCTCTTAATGCATCTGTTGAAGGCTATGTCAGCAAAACAGACTGCGATCCATGGGAAAGATTTTCTATGGCAGCAGGAATGGCTATTTTTGATCCGGAAACTGATAAAGATGCCGAGTCTGTATTTAAGCGTGCAGACCAGATAATGTATACAAACAAACAGCGTATGAAGGCTGAAGAACTTAAGGAAGTATTAGATGAACTATGATGATTTGGTAAAAACTGCAATTGAAATGACAAAACGCGCTTATGTGCCCTACTCGCACTTCCATGTGGGAGCAGCCTTACTCGATAAAAATGGAAAAGTATGGACTGGCTGTAATATTGAAAACGCAACTTTTGGTGCTACAAACTGTGCAGAACGTACTGCAATTTTTAAGGCTGTAAGCGAAGGTGTTAAAGATTTTGAAGCCATAGCAGTAGCAGGTGGCCCTGAAGATTCTGACGGAAATCCTGTTCTTGAAGATTTCTGTCCGCCTTGTGGCATCTGTCGTCAGGTACTCGCAGAATTTTGTACCCGCGACTTTAAGATTATTTTAGCAAACGGCAAAGGGGAACAGAAGGTCTTCACCCTCGCCGAGCTCTTACCGGAGAGTTTTAGTTTAAAATAACCGTCACCCCGAACTTGTTTCGGGGGCTTGTTATAGATGCTGAAACAAGTTCAGCATGACTATTGCCAATGTCTATATTTTTTCCCATTCAAATATGTTTCAATAAGCACATTATTTTTGTAAATTGCCTTTAGCGAATAAAAGGGATGATTTTGTGCAAGGAAGTCATAAAAGATTTCATCGGCTTGCCAGTGCGGAAGTTCTTTTAATTTTGAGATTGGAACCCATTCAAGTTCACCTTCATCACAATCTGTAAGCAGCGAGCCGGTAAATGTGCGTGCACGAAAAACGTGCATAAACTCGGTGTATGAGTCAGGATTCGTTGTATCAACAAACGTAACAATTCCACAATAATCCAGATCTTCCGGCGCAACTTCAAGGCCTGTTTCTTCGCGAACTTCTCGTATGGCGCAATCTTCCGGCGATTCAGCATTTTCGAATTTTCCGCCTATGCCAATCCATTTGTCTTTATTGTAATCATTTTCCTTTTTTGTACGATGCAGCATGAGATAGCAGCCATCTTTTTCTATGTAGCAGAGAGTTGTATTTACGAGTGTATTTTGAGTTTTCACAAGGCTATGGTATAATAAATTCATCTTTTTTAATAGTCACTTTATATCTGGTGAACATTTTTGCTTTCTGAGGTGTTTAATAATTATGAAAGTTTATTATTCAATGATGTTTATTCTTTCTCTCATTATGACTGGAATTTATGCAGGAATCTGGCGAAAAAGATTTTCTGTTTTCATCACATTGATATTTGCTTTTGTACCAATTACCTGCCTCGGATATTTTATTATTGCCTTCTCAAAAACCGTACCGGAAGCAACAATCGGAATCAAAATTTCTTATATGGCTTGCTTCATTCATATTTTTTTGATGTATGCAATTTTTAATCTTTGCAACTTAAACATAAAAAAATGGCTGCATATGCTTTTACTTGCAGTTTCAACTATATTCTTTTTGTTCGCGCTTACTATCGGATCGCACGGATTTTTTTACAAAGAACTCACCGGAGAATTAATTGATAATCAGCTGATTCTACATAAAACTTACGGCTTTGTTCATACCTTGTATTACATTCAGCTTTTTATTTACATGGCTATTACAATCAGCGCAACTGTTTATGCCATCAAAAAAAAGAATGATGTTTCGCGTCACAACCTGCACTACATGCTCGCCTGCGAAATTATTCCTATTCTGATTTTCTTTACTGGTAAATTATTTCATTTCAAAGTTGATCTGCTTCCCCTCGCCTATATTTCGTGCGAAATTGTCCTGCTCATTATCAGCCGACGAATTGTACTTTATGATGTAACAGAAACTGTAATTGAAACTATTGCTTTTAATGGAAAGACAGGTTTTGTTTCTTTTGATGATGGATTTCACTACCTTGGAAGTAATGATTTTGCGAAAAAGATATACCCTGAACTTGCAGAACTTAAAGTTGATGATTCTGTTCTTAAGAATCCAGAACTCAATAATGGAATTATCAGCAAGGTTCACGAATATATCATCAATCCCAAAAAGAACAGTTTCTTTAAGGATTTTGGCAAACAGATTTTCCAGATTGATATCAGCAAGCTGTTTGATGGTCGTGTAAACCGTGGCTACATTCTTTACATGCAGGATGATACCAAAGATCAGAAATACATTTCGCTTTTGAACGGATACAACGACAAGCTTCGCGACGAAGTTGCTCAGAAAACTGAACACATTGTTGAAATGCACAACAATCTGATTCTTGGAATGGCAACCATGGTTGAAAGCCGCGACAATTCTACGGGCGGTCATATTAAACGTACAAGTGATGTTGTTGCAATTTTGATCGATGCAATTCAAAAAGATAAGGATGAAGATAAACTCGAGGTTACTGCAGATTTCTGTCACAACATTATAAAGGCAGCTCCTATGCATGACCTTGGAAAAATTGCAGTTGATGATGCAGTACTCCGAAAACCTGGCAGATTTACAGATGAAGAATTTACAATAATGAAAACCCATGCAGCAGAAGGTGCACGCATTGTTCACGAGATTCTAAAAGGAACAGATGATTTAGCCTTCCACCTTCTTGCCGAAAATGTTGCACACTATCACCACGAACGCTGGGATGGTTCAGGCTATCCGGAAGGATTAAAGGGCGAAGAGATTCCTCTTGAAGCACGCATTATGGCAGTAGCTGATGTTTATGACGCACTGGTAAGTAAGCGAGTTTACAAAGATGCAATGAGTTTTGAAAAAGCTGATTCAATTATGATGGAAAGCTTTGGCAAGCATTTTGATAAACGACTCGAAAAGTATTATCTGATTGCTAAGCCAAAACTCGAAGAATATTATTCAAAACAGGACTGATTAGTTTTTCTTTTCGCTGATAAAAAGTCCGGCTATTGTAATCAAAGCGCCAGCCGCACCGAGCAGTGTGATTTTTTCGCCGAGTGTAAAGAAAGCAAAAATAATTGTTACAACAGGAATAAGATAAAGTGCACAATTGATTTTTACTGTTCCGCAGATTTTACATGCCTTATTCCACATTGCAAAGCAGAAGCCGTTTGCTACTACTCCAAGGAACAAGAGATAAGCCCAGTTCAGTGGATTTGAAAAACGGCTAGCATTAATTGTTTTATCAAATGTAAAATACAGGGACTGCAAGAACTCTGCACCATCTGCGCCGTTAGAAGAAACTAACCATCCACCAAATGAAAGTGGAATCATCATCAAAACAGAAAAGAAAAAGATTCGTCTTGTTGAACATACTGGATCATAATTTCTTCTATTTGCAACAGAAATCAACATTGAATAAAAGCCCCAGCAGATTCCCGCAAGCAGAGCTAAGAAGTCTCCTTTTGGATTAAACTCTAAAGTTGTATTTCCGTTAAGACAAACTAACGTAACGCCGGTAATTGAAATTATGAAGCCGATTATAAACCAAAGCGAAAGATGTTTTTCTTTTAAGAAAATCTGACTGATGATTGCAGTGAACAAGGGACAGATACTTACGATAACACTTACGTTTGAAGCGTTTGTAAAATGAATTGCAATATTTTCTGTAAGCTGATAGAGCACAACACCTGTAAGTCCCGCAAGAGCAAAAAGCAGATTATCGCGTGATGCAATTTTTATAAGTTTTGGACGAATAATCCAGAGGCCAAGGTAAGCTGCAATAAAACGATAAAAAAGAATTTCAAGCGAAGTAAAATCTCTTAAAAGATATTTTGTGCAGACAAAGGTAATTCCCCAGAAAAAAACAGAAATTGCCGCAATAAAGTATCCGAATGCTTTTTGATTTTTAATTGTCATAATGCGAGAAATATATCACAAAAGCAGACGGAGTTCTATCAGTTAGCATTCCATTTTGATTTTATGATTTCCAAAACTTCTTCTATAGAAAGGCCCATATCGCGGCAAGATTGCACTGCACGAGAAAGAAGTTCTTCTGCAGCAGCGGAGCGCTTTCCGCTTATTTCATGGTGTGCAAGGTCACTTACGAAAGTACCGCGCCCTGCAGCAGTAGAAATAAAACCTTCACGCTCCAGCTGTTCCCAGGCCTGTTTTACAGGAATTACACTTACACGCAGAGTAACTGCCACAGTTCTGATTGGCGGAAGTTTTTCACCAGCTGCAAGCTCACCGTTCATTATCTGGGCTGCTATCTGCTCGTAGATTTGAGTATAAATTGGTTTGTCGGATTTTTGTGATAATACCAAGTCCATTTTACATATCGTAGTTTTCAAACTGGCGGGCAGCACGGCGGAATGTCAGATACCATGAACCTGCAAAAATCAGAAAGCCAGCAAATAAAACTATGCATTGTTTTGTAAGAAGAGGTTCTTCTGTTGCACTCAACATAAGTCCAATTTTTGCGAGAGCCGGGACATTGTCAGTCTGACCAGCAGCAATAGCCTCGCTGAAATGGAAATAAATCCACATCGGGAGCTCGCAGATTGCATAAATAATAAAATACATAATTGCCGCAATCAGATAACGCAAGCCCGGTTTGAGTGGATCCTTATAAACATTTCCAAGGAAAATAAAATTGAACACAGCAAAGATAATCATCTGAAGTCCAAAATATGCAATTGTCAAATCAATACCAGCCTTATTCTGTGGAAAATGCAACTTATGCTTTAGTACAGCAATAAGAACTGCCGCAAGCAGAACTATTACTTCGAGCAGACCGCAGTATAAAAAGCGAGCCTTTACGGTATCAATTTTTCTGACCGGAAGCAGCACGGTGTACAAAATATCATGCGATGACTGATTAAGCGCAAAGGTCATCATAATTGCAAGAGTAATATAAAAGGGTCCAACATAAACCGGATAACTTGGAATAAAGCTCATTCCAATTGCACAGATAAACCAGATTATTGTCTGCACAGAATTTCCAAGAGTTATTTCTTTTCGCAAAAGAGTTATAGTCTGCGATTTCATTTTCTCCCCCTATCTTCTTTCAATGTGAATCATAATATCTTCCAGAGTTGGCTGGGTAATTTCAAATCCACCCTTCTCTGCCATAGCACGATCTTCTGCTTTCATCAAACCTTCAAAACCAAGCTGATGTGTATGAAGACCTATGATTTTGGATTTTACCTCTGAAGTCAATTGATCTTTTTTTCCTGCAACACTGATATATGAATTATGGAAAGTTTCGCGGTCTGTGCTAGCAAGAATTTCGCCCTGCTTTATATAGGTGATATAGTCTGCACATTTTTCAAGATCGCTTGTTATATGTGTTGAAAAAAGTATTGAATGCTGACCGTCTTCTATAAACTCCTGAAAGAGCAGAACAAGGTCATCGCGAGCGGCTGGATCCAGGCCACTGGTTGGTTCATCCAGAATAAGCAGTTTTGGATTATGACTCATTGCAACTGCAACAGAATATTTAACCTTCATGCCGGCAGAAAGATGTTTGAACTTTTTATTCTGGTCAATTTCAAAACGGTCGCAAAGGCTGTTATATAGTTCTTCGTTCCATTCTTTATAGAAGGATTTTGTGACATCAGTTATGCGGCTGATTTTTGCTTCCGGATAAAAGTCAACTCCGCCAAAAACATAACCTACCTGATTTTTGATTTCTATTTCATCGCGGGGATTAGAAAGGCCGCAAAGCTTTATTGTTCCACCATCACTCTTCATAAGATTAAGCATGGTCTTGAGAGTAGTAGATTTACCCGCTCCGTTACGCCCGATAAAGCCCATTATAAAACCTTCTTCAAGCGTCATACTTACGTTTTTTAACTGGAACTTTTCAAAGTTCTTGCAAAGTCCCTTTACTTCAATAAGGTTCATTTGACATCTCCCATTGCGTGTTATATTGTGTATATTGTATATACACAATATAACACCAATCAGGAATTGTCAAGTTTTTTGATTCGTCGTCATTGCGAGGAGCCACAGGCTACGAAGCAATCTCCTTTGCCAGCATGATAAGGCCTTCTACAATTGCCTTATGCTCTTCTGGTGCAATGCGTTCATATAAGGAATCTGGAGTGTCGCCAGGTAAAACAGGAACACGCTTTTGAATAAGAATTCGTCCTGTATCACAACCACCATCTGCAATGTGAACGGTACATCCGCTTTCTTTTTCACCAGCAGCAATAACAGCTTCGTGAACGTGATGTCCCCACATACCTACTCCGCCAAACTTTGGCAAAAGAGCCGGATGAAGATTTATGATTTTATTTTCATATTCTTTGATGATGTCGCCGGCAAGAACTGTAAGACAGCCAGCTTCTACAATTGCTTCAGCACCATATTTTTTGCAGGCCGCAAGCATTGCATTTGAAACTGTAAGACGTTTTGTATCACGGTCTGCAGCCTTTGCGGCTTCCTCTCCCATTACTGCATAAGGGGAACAGATTTCGCTTGGAATATTGGCCTTAGCCGCACGCTCAAGAGCATAAGCCTTTTTTGTATCTGCAATTACGCAGACAATTTCATAAGGACAGTCTTTTCCACTGGCAGCACAATCTGCCTGATAATCAATTAAAGCCTGAAGATTAGTTCCGCCCCCGCTAACTAGAACGGCGGTTTTTAATTTCGTATTACTCATATTTCATAATCTAGCATTTTAATCAAAAAAAATCAAAAAGTGACATATGTCACAGGCTGTAATTTATCAGGGTGACAAAGGTCACCCCAAAGTAACCAATGTCACCATTGTCTGCAGACAAATCCAGCCGTATAGTTATCATAGAGACGTGGGGCTGGAGAAACTGCTTTGCTATTTATAACCGCCATCCTTACTCGGGAGATAAAATGGACTTCAAAAAGAAAATTGACATTAGGGTTGCTCTTGCAAAAATAGCATTTATTCTTACAGTCGCAACTTTTGTAACCATTATTTTTTCATTCATTTATCATAAATTATCGCCTTTTTCAAATCTCATTACTGCTTTAATTCCATTGGATTTACTTTCAAAACAGAAAACATGTCTTTTTAATTCATATCTCTTCTTGAACTACAGGGGGAAAGAACCAAGTCCCACCAAAGATATTCCAATCAAACCTCAGGATATAGAATGTTACAATTTGAACAATCCATTTCCTGCCTTAAACAATGTATGTAATTCCGGCAAAAACATCACTCTCTTTTTGAAGAATAATAAAAAAGTTATTTTTTCCGCAAAGGATCAGGAGTTCTATATAGTCAACTGGCTTAAAGAAAACTTCATCAGAAAAGAAGATAAGATTTTACTATTGGGAAGTATTGAAACCGGAATCGGTCTACTGGTCGCACTGCTGGAGCTTCTCTTTTTCTTCAATCTGTATAAATCCGGCAACATGTCAAAATACTGCACTGCATATTTAATAACATCAGCCGCATGTTTTGCCTACTGGGTTATATATATTCTTTCTGGAATTGCAATTAGCAAAGGAGCTAATGATGATGAATAAAAAGTTTTTTAAGGTAACAGTTTTTGGTGCACTTGCATTTTTGATTTTTACTTCTTGTTCCAATGGTAGTAAAAAATGGATAAACACAAATATTGAAGGAAATATTCTTCCCGAAAAACCTTCTGAGAAAGATGATTTTTATCAGGCTATAAATTATGAAAATCTCAAAAACATGCCTCTCAAAGACGGAGCTGCAGTAGCTGGCGGTACGGCAAATATGAGAGAGCTTCTTGCAAAACAGATTTCGCAAATTGCACAGGAAACATCCACAACCTCAGCTGAAAATAATTCAGAAAAGCAAAAACTTTTTGCACTTTACAATAAGTGCCTGGACTGGCAAACCAGAGATACGCTTGGAGTTCAGCCTCTACTTCCATTTATCAAAAAAATCCAGGAAATAAAATCTATCAGCGAGTTTGAAACACTTTTTAATGATCAGGATATTCTTTTCTTTTTTCCAGTAGGAATTGACTTAAAAACCAACAACGGTTTTTACTACACACCTACCATCAGTATAAATTTTATGTTCGGAAAAAATCTGGATGAATACAAAGAGTTTTATAAATCCATGCTCACAAAATGCGGTTTCTCTCAAAACGAAGCAAACTCAATTGTTCAACAGGCATATAATTTTGAAAAAAATTACAACACCAATATTCTTCAAAACAATGTGCTGGAAGCTTCAAGCATTTATTATAATAATATAAAACGCGAATATACTAACTTCCCGCTTGCTGCCTTTCTGCATGAGTACAGAGTTCCAAATCTCAATTACTTCATAAAAACAACACAGGAATTAAAAACCTTTGATTCTCTTTTTACAGATGAAAATCTGGAAGCAATTAAAGCCTTGAGTCTCTGCAAACTTTTACTAAGCGGCTCACGACTTTTGGACAGGGAATGCTTTGAATATGCCAGCAAATTGAATCAAAAGCTCTTGGGTAGTTCACTTTCTTTTTCGGAATATGGAGCCGTAAATCATATTCTGGATTATTATACTCCGCAATTTTTAGGAAAAATCTGGAGTCTTGAATTTTGTGATGACGAACTGATTGCTGATGTAGAAAATCTTTCTTACGAAATAATTGAAGAATACAAAAAACAGATTTCAACATGGGACTGGCTTGGTACTTATTCACGCACAAAACTAATTGAGCTTTTGAATAATCTCAAAGTAATAGTTGGCTATTCATCATTTTATGATTATTCAGATTTTGAACTGAGTGACACACTCTGCGACTCTATTATTCAACTAGTAAAATATGAAACAAATACCAAAGCAAAAAACTGCTATAAGGATCTGTATATTTACGAATGGACATTCACACCGCAAACCTATAATGCTTTTTATAGCGGAACAAATAACAGCATAAACATTCTTGCAGGTTATATTTATGGAATCAATTATGATATGAATGCTCCACTGGAAGAAAAACTCGGAGTTTTAGGTTCAGTGATTGCCCATGAAATCAGCCACAGCTTTAGCAATTATGACGAACGAAGTAACATTATTCAGATTCTAAATGCTACAGACCACAAAGCCCTGCGGGAAAAACTTAACACCATGGCAGATTATTTCAGCACCTTTGAAGTTATTGATGGTAAAAACTGTAACGGTCAAAAGTGCATAGGCGAAATTGGAGCTGATATTTTTGGAATGGCGACACTTCTGAACATTGCCTCTGGAAAGCCTGATTTTGATTACAAGCTTTTCTTTGAATCTTACGCAAAACGCAATTTTGCAAAATATACGGAAAACCTAAACAGAATATATTTTGAAACTGACCCGCATCCGTCAGACTTTTTGAGAACGAATGCAATAGTTCAGCAATTTGATGAATTTTACAGCGCGTTTGATATAAAGCGCGGCGATGGAATGTATCTTGCACCTGAAAAAAGGTTCAAATTATAGAAGGTGTCAAAAGTTACCCCAAAAGTAACCATTGTCACCGTTGCGTTCGAAGGAATTCGGACATATATTAAAATTGTACGAGGAGGTCTTGTAGAATGGACAGTATTATTTCGGTACTTCGGGATAATCTTCCCTGGTTTTGGGTCGCGGTTACAATCATCTGTGTAGTGATTGAATCGCTCACCCTTGCGCTTACCACCATTTGGTTTGGAATCAGTGCGTTTGTAATGGTATTTCTTGCCTTTACGCCGCTTCCGTTTCCAGCTCAGTTATTTATCTTTGTAGCACTTGCTATGGTGCTTCTGATTTTTACACGCCCGGTTGTAAAACAGAAGATTAACCAGAAAAAGATTGCTACAAATTACGAGCGGATTATCGGACAGATTGCTGTAGTAACTAAAAAGATTACAGCACTCGACAAAGGTTCTGTAAAAATCAATGGTATGGAATGGACTGCTGCAGTTAGAGAGGACGTTGTGCTTGAAGAAGGCAGTAAGTGTATTGTAGAAGAAATCGCCGGTGTTACGGCATATGTAAAGTCAATATAGATCCCGAAACAAGTTCGGGATGACAAGGAGGAAAAAAAATGATTTATGTACTTATCGCAGTTGCAGTTTTGATTATGATTCTGATTATCACAAACATCAGAATTGTTTCTCAGTCTAATGCTTTTGTTATTGAACGTTTGGGTGCTTATCAGGGAACCTGGAATGTTGGTATCCACGTAAAAATGCCTTTTATCGACAGAATTGCAAAAAAGGTTTCTCTCAAGGAAAAGGTTTTTGACTTCCCGCCACAGCCGGTTATCACACGCGATAACGTAACAATGATGATTGATACTGTAGTTTACTTTCAGATTACAGATCCAAAACTTTATACTTACGGTGTTGAAAAACCAATCAACGCTCTGGAAAACCTGAGTGCAACAACCTTGCGTAACATCATTGGTGAACTCGAGCTTGATGAGTCTTTGACAAGCCGCGACGTTATCAATACAAAGATGCGCTCTATTCTTGATGAAGCAACAGACCCATGGGGAATCAAGGTAAACCGTGTAGAGGTTAAGAATATTGAGCCTCCACAGGCAATCCGCGACGCAATGGAAAAGCAGATGAAGGCAGAACGTGAACGCCGCGAGCAGATTCTTATTGCAGAAGGTCACAAGCAGTCTGCAATTCTGGAAGCTGAAGGACAGAAGCAGGCTTTGATTCTTGAAGCAGAAGCTCACAAGGAAGCTGCTATCCAGAAGGCAAAGGGTGAAGCAGAAGCTATCCGCGAAGTTCAGCAGGCAAAGGCCGAAGGTCTTAAGATGCTCAAAGATGCCGGAATGGACAGCGCAGTTCTTAAGCTCCGCAGCCTTGAAGCATTCGAAAAAGCAGCTGATGGCCAGGCAACAAAGATTATTGTGCCATCTGATTTGCAGAGTTTAGCTGGTGTAGTAACTAGTGTTGCTGAAATTGCAAAAAAATAATCGAGTTCCTGAAAATTGATGCACTTCCGTTGCAGAGTGCATCAATTTATGAATATTTCAACTAACTTTTTGAAGGAAGGTGTGGTATAATAAAACTATGAATTATAAAAGTTTTTTTGATAAGCCGTTTCGACTCATGTCTATTGTGGGTTTTGCCTATCTTGTAATTATGCTGCTTCTGAACGTTCTTACGGACTTTTCTTATGAACTTAGTATAATGCCATATTCAAAGATAGTTTCATACACAGCAGAAAGTCTTGCACTGGTACTGTGTGTGCTTACTTTCTGTCTGTATAACAATCATTTGTTTTATTATACCGCTCTTGAAATTCTAGTTTTCTCTAACCTGTATACCGGCCGCATTTATACAGCGCTTTTTATTACATCAATCATGTTTATCCTGATGCTGCTGGAAAATCGGCTTGTTTCAAAAAGAAAACTCACCTTGTATATTGCTCTTGAAATCTTAAAAGTTTTTCTTGTTGTACCATATGGAGCAAAAACTTTTTTTGAATATGTGGGAATTGTTTTATTTTCACTCTGCACTATCGGCTGTATCAATCTGCTTTTCCGCCATGCCTACGATAGAAAAGAAACTACTCCGGCAAACCTCGACGACTACAGATTATCTGACCGCCAGAAAGACTGTATAAAAGAAATTGTCGTAAATAACACAACAATCAAAGCACTCGCAATAAATCACAACGTAAGCGAAAGTGCAATAAAAAAGGACCTTTCACACATCTACAACGTGCTCGGCATAACCGGCAAGGCAGACTTGAAGGCCCTTTTTATTGGGTATGAATTCTAGGTCTTCGGGTCAAGCCCGAAGATGACACATTACTAATCTTCGAAAAGAACTGCGTCTTTCTGACTGTTTACTTCGCCCTTTGCATATTCTACGCGACCAATTTTGTATGCTTTCATATCTGGGCAGTAGTCCTTATGATACTTAGAAGCATTAGCGTTGAACATTTCAAGAACAGCATCAGCTTCTTTTGCATTTACAGCAAGAACAAAACCAATACCCATATTGAATGTATTGTAAACGTTATCAAAATCAGCACCACGACGAATAAGCTCACCAAATACAGGAGGGATATCCCAAGATGCGCGCTTGATTACAGAAATCAACTGCTTCTTTCCTTCCTTAGCCTTTGGATACATACGTGGAATATTTTCAAAGAATCCGCCGCCAGTTACGTGAACCATACCGTGGATAGCCTTGCGATATTTACCAAGAACTTCCATAACAGGTTTTACGTAAATACGAGTAGGTGTAAGAAGAACTTCACCAATTGTTTTACCTGTATCAGTTCCGTTTACAACAAAAGGATCATTTACATTTGGAACAAGCTTGCGAACAAGGCTGAAGCCGTTAGAGTGAACACCTGTAGAAGACAAACCAATAAGAACATCACCTTCGCGGATATCCTCACCAGTAATCATTTCTTTCTTCTCGCCTACACCAACACCAAAGCCGGCAAGGTCATATTTTCCAACATCATAGAAGCCAGGCATCTCGGCAGTTTCACCACCAAGGAGAGCACAACCAGTATCAACACATCCGTCTGCAACACCCTTTACAAGATCAGCAGCAACATCAGCATCAAGCTTACCGCAGGCAACATAATCAAGGAAGAAGAGAGGCTGAACACCAGAGCAAAGAATATCGTTTACGCTCATGGCAACACAGTCAATACCAACAGTGTCATACTTTTTCATCTGGAACGCAACATCAAGCTTAGTTCCAACACCGTCAGTTCCGCTTACCATAACAGGATTCTTGTATCCCTTAGGAATCTCGAACATACCGTTAAAGCTTCCAAGACCAGTCAAAAGACCAGGAATTGCAGTTCTCTTTGCATGGTCCTTGTACTTATTTACCGCGCGGTAACCTTCTTCTACATCAACACCAGACTCTTTGTAGTTTGCCATTGTTTGCTCCCTAAAATTTTATATCAATGCCAGACGCTGCAGCGTCATCTGCAAGCTTCTTTCTAAAATCTTTTAACTTCTGTGAAAGTTCCTTATCATTCAAAGCCAGAATCTGCAAAGCAAGATAAGCCGCATTCTTAGCTGAATTAATACCAACAGTCGCAACCGGAATCTGTGGAGGCATCTGAACAATGCTCAAAAGTGCATCCATACCACCAAGACCATTAGACTTGTCGCTAACGCACTCAAGAGGAACACCAATTACAGGAAGAGTTGTAATACCTGCAATAACACCTGGGAGGGCTGCAGCAAGACCGGCACCAGCAATAATAACCTGGCATCCGTCTTTTTCAACTTCTTCAACTGTTTGCTTAAGTAAAGCCCCGGCTCTGTGGGCAGAAATGATATAAGCCTTGTAGTCAACGCCGAACTCAGAAAGAATATCGGCCGCCTTTTTCATCGTGTCCTTATCAGACTTTGAACCGAAAAAAATCGCAACTTTCATATAAGAGTTATATCATAAAACGCAGTTCGTCACAAGTGAAACAAATATTTGAGATTACTTCTTAGGTTTTTCGGCGGCAGATGAAAGCCCTACGTCATAGGAGTCTTCGGAATATTTTATATCTTTAATGTGTGTACCGTCGTTATAGATAGATACATCCATCAAATCTGAAACTGAAACGCCAAGAACTTTTGCAAAGGTCCAGAGTTCAACATCGCTTATGCCCTGCTCACCGTTTTCTACCATGCTTACCATATTTTTGTGAACGCTCAAGCCGGCAAGCTGCAGTTTACTTGCAAGATCATTTTGAGAACATGGAGGATCAAGTGCTTCCCTATATTTTTTAATATTCAGGCCTGCTATATTAGCTCTTCCAAGGAACCTGATTTTCCTGCGACGTTTCATAGTCACATAAAGAGTAACCCTTTGAGAATTTTAATTGACAAGAATATATTGTCAGTGCAAAATTTCACAAAATGAGTATTTACAAATTAATAATTGAAGAGGAAAAGTTTCCGGAAGATTTTGTCTTCACTTTAAGAGTATTAAGCCTCAATTCCGCACAAAAGGATTTATCAGATACAGCCCTGCTTTTACCAGAACCATCATCAAAACTAATAAATCTGCTGGAACAAGAAAAACTAACATCTATTATATTAAATATAACAAATTATTTATATTTAGATAAAAAAATCAGATATCTTTTTGTTTTATCAGATAAAGACAACAGAATAAAAAAAATGAGCGTAAAGCCCGGACAATTTCCAGATATTCCAGGACTCACGCTCATCTATACGGCACGTTTTCCATGCCCAAAGATATTAAAAAATCTACCCTACTTTAATGCGGCAGCTTCAAACTCAAAGAACTATTCTTTAACCTGATACTGCAGCAAAAGAATTCGAAGCTCCTCGATATTTGAAACTTCAAAGATTTTGAATACTTCTGCAAAAATCTTTTTAACAGTAGAAACACTAACAAAATACTTCTCGCTTATTTCTTTATAGCTTAATTTGTTGTGTATATTTTCCATTACAAAATTACGCTGTCGTTCATTCAAGTTATAATCAGAAAGGCTGATTGTAGAACCTGCAGGCTTTCCAATAATTGTTGTATTGTCTCGTACATTCTGTGGGAAAAGACAAGACAACTTTGCTTTAAGACTGTAATAAATCCAGAGATAAAAAGCAAAACAGAAAAGAGAATAACTGATAGAAATCAGCATATAGGTGATTCCATGAGGATAAGAAAGGACTACTGTAATCAAATGAATAACAAAAAGTCTGAATAATCTTTTGCGTGGTTTATGTACAAAAAGATCTTTACATAAAATCAAAATAAGAGCTGCATAAAAAAAGAAGATACCAAGCTCTTCATAACTAGTAAGAATTGTAAGTTCACTTTCAATCAGAAAAATGGAGATCATAATATACATATTCTGAGTGATTAGAAAAACAATAGCGAGACCAACACAAATAAAATGAACTACAGGAATAACGATATTAGTAGGCGCAATTTTTTCAATAATTGATTGAGGGTCTCCATCCAGCAAAATACTGGCAATGGCAGCCACAAGTAAAAACACGAGCCCTACAACAGCAACAACTCTCTCCGAGCTGATTCTGTTTCTATCCATAATGTTCTATTATAGCATGAAAAATGCATTTTTCAAACAACAAATTGTTATTTTTCAAATTATTTTGCATTTATGACTCTGGTAATATTAGCGCAGGCATTCTCTCCATCCATCGCACTTGAGACAATTCCACCCGAATAACCAGAGCCTTCACCTACCGGATAAAGCCCTTTCAGTTCAGTACATTCAAATGATTCTTTATTTCGTAATATACGAACAGGAGTACTTGTACGGGTTTCAGAAGCAATCATTAATGCTTCGGGACAGATAAAGCCATGCATGTTCCGGTCTATTTCCACAAAGCCTTTTTTAAGACGATCTGAAATATGAGATGGAAGCCAGCTGCCAAGTTCAGAGGAAACAAGACCTGGAGTATAGCTGAAAGCAGGAAGATTTTCAGAAACACGGCCCTCAAGAAAATCCGGGAGACGCTGAGCTGGAGCCGCCTGCCCCTTACCGTTTTCAGCTGTAAGATGTTCAATTTCAGTACGGAATAGCAAACCTGCAAGCTGAGGGCAACCAAGTTTTTCTGCAGCTGCCTTAAACTGCGCAGGAATATCTTCCGGACGGATTTCTACTACGATTGCAGCATTAGACCATTTTGAATTACGGGCTGCTGCAGACATTCCATTTACAACAATTTCATCTGGACCAGAACTTGATGGCACGACAAATCCACCAGGGCACATACAGAAAGAATATACACCTCGTCCATCTACCTGAGCAGTAACGCGATACTCTGCCGCCCCCAGACCAGAAGATGCTCCCCGTCCATGATACTGAATAGAATCTATCAAAGTACGAGGATGTTCAACGCGAACACCAGCCGCAAATGTTTTTGCTTCAAGTGCAGAAGGAGCAACCTTTGCGAGCATTTCATAAATATCTGTAGCAGAATGACCAGTTGCTAAAAGTACAGCAGCCCCAGGGAATTGCTGGTGTTCACCATTTTCTATATTTTCGGTTTCAACACCTTTTACACAGCCAGCTTCAACTAAAAGATTTGTTACTCGGGTATTAAAATAAAACTCGCCGCCCAGCGCAATTATCTTATCGCGCATAGCATTAATTACCTGAGGCAAACGGTCTGTTCCAATGTGCGGATGTGCGTCGGTAAGAATCTTTTCGTCTGCGCCAAAATAATTAAAAACGCGAAGCACCCCACCAATATCACCGCGCTTATTACTACGCGTATACAATTTTCCGTCAGAAAAAGTACCAGCCCCGCCCTCACCAAAGCAGTAATTTGAGTCGCCGTTTACCACGCCTCTTGTACTAATCAGAGCAATATCCTTACGACGCTGGCTGGTCTGCACACCACGCTCAATTATAATTGGTTTTATTCCACTTTCCAAAAGCTTAAGAGCCCCAAAAAGACCAGCAGGTCCTGCCCCTACGATTATTACGGTTCTTTCTACGCCAGCACCCTTGCAGCTCTTCCAAAGAGGCTTCCACTCACCTGCATCCTGTGGCTTTTCTCCAATATAGACCTTATAGCGCAAATGCAGTTTCAATTGTCCATGGCGGGCATCTATAGATTTCTTTACAAAAACCTTTTCAAATTGAGTTTCGTTTATGTGATTTTTTTTGAGTTCCTTACGGATAAGATTATCTTGAAGCTCGGTATTTTTTTCATCCTTAGCTTCGACTGTAATTGTGATTTCTTTGACCATTGAAAATAGTATAACGAAATATGGATTGCTTCGCTACGCTCGCAATGACGGGAAAATTGCAAAAAAAAAGTTCTCAGACTGTATACTCTCCAAACTACAGTCCAAGAACTCTCTCACCGACGATAAACCGGCTCTCCGAATAAACTCTCTTCTTAGCAACGCTTCTATATAAAGATAATGCTAATGTCTTTTTAATAAGTAACTTTCTTAATTTCATACTTTTTAACTTTAATGTAACTTTAATTTATGTTTATAACATACATTGAAATCAGTTTACCGTCAATAACTTTTTTTGCGATTTAACCAAGGTTATTGAAAAATAACCTTGGTTACAAAATTTGTGCTGATTTTGTGTTACTTTTTATAGGTACAAAAGAGGAAAATTTGGAGATTTTTTGGAAATTTTACAAAATTGATTTGAAAAATTGCTGTAATCTTTCGCTTTTTGGATGTGTAAACAACTCATCTGGGCTGCCTTCTTCTTCGATATAACCTTCGTTCATAAACAGAACACGGTCTGCAACCTCGCGGGCAAAGCCCATTTCGTGAGTTACTACAACCATTGTCATTCCTTCACGTGCAAGATCCTTCATAACTTCAAGAACTTCACCTACCATTTCTGGATCAAGAGCCGAAGTTGGTTCATCAAAAAGCATAACATCAGGATGCATTGCAAGTGAGCGAACAATAGCAATACGCTGCTTCTGTCCACCACTTAAAGTTGAAGGGTATACATTTGCCTTATCTGGAAGACCAATGCGTTCAAGCAACTCCATAGCTTCTTTTTCAGCTTCTTTCTGAGATTTGAGCTTAAGAGTTACAGGTGCAAGAGTGATATTCTGCAAAACAGTAAGATGAGGGAAAAGATTAAAATGCTGGAATACCATTCCCATTTTCTGACGGCAAAGGTCGAGATCTGTTTTAGGATCAGTTAAATCATTACCTTCAAAAAGAATCTGTCCTCCATCTGGAGTTTCCAGTCTGTTGAGACAGCGAAGAAAAGTAGATTTTCCGGAACCAGAAGGTCCGATAATTACAATCTTTTCACCTTTTTCGATTTTTATAGAAACGTCTTTTAATACGTGGAGTTTTCCAAAACTTATTTTAAGATTCTTAACTTCTATCACTTTTTGCCATCCTTTTTTCTAATCTGCCAAAGAGCTTTGTAAGACCTACAGTAAGTACAAGGTATATTGCCGCACAGGTAAGAAGAGGAATCCATGCATTATAAGTCGCATTACGAATCATATCTCCTGCCTTTGTCATATCCATTACAGCGATAAAACTTGCAACAGAAGTTTCCTTAATAAGTACAATGAATTCACTTGTATATGTTGGAAGAACAGCCTTAACTGCCTGAGGAAGTACGATTTTGAAAATTGTCTGCCATTTACTTAAACCTAAAGAACGACCTGCTTCTGTCTGTCCCGGATCAATTCCCTGAATACCTGCACGGAAGATTTCTGTACAATAAGCACCGGAGTTAAATCCATATGCGAGAATTGCAACAAGAAGACGGTTTAATCCCAGTGGCGCAAAAATTACAAAATAAAAAATCATAAGCTGGGTTGCAAGAGGAATACCACGCAAAATTGTTGTGTAGACTTCTGCAATTGCTTTTAAAACCTTGTTGCCTGAAACCTTCATCAATGCAAAAATAAAACCAAGCACAGTACCAATCAAAATTGCACAGATGGCAATCAGAATTGTAATTCCGAGTCCCTGCACAATCAGCATATAGCGCTGGCCTGCAATCATAGTGTCGTAAAATGATTGAAACATTAAAACCTCATTTTTCTTTTTTACTATTGTTAAATAATAAAACGGCAGTATGGAATACATACCACCGTTTTGAAAAGAACTCACTTATTTTCTTACAATTATAACCTGCTCAGATTCGAAATATGTTTCTGAGAAGTCTACGTTCTTTTTGCGTTCTTCGTTTACAGACATACCTGCTGCAATGAAATCAATTGTGCCAGACTGCAATGCTGGAATCAAGCTGTCAAATGCCATATCAACAACTTCAAGCTTCATACCTGCATCTTTAGCAATTCTCTGCCCCATTGTGATATCAAAACCAACAATGTTCTTTCCTTCTACATATTCAAATGGTGGGAAAGCCGCATTTGTTCCGAGTTTCAAAGCAACGTTTCCACCCAAAGCTTCTGCAGCTGGAATCTGGATTTTTCCATCAGCTGGCATAAATGCATTTACGAGTTTTTCGTAATCACCATTAGCTTTCATATCAGCAATTGTCTTATTTATAGAAGAAAGAAGCTGTGCATTATCTTTTTTTACAGCAATAGCATAAGCTTCTTTGTTATTAGCAAATTCTGAATCGTGAATAATCTTAAGATCTGCATTACGTTCAACAATTGCTTTTGCTGGAAGTTCATCAAGAACAACTGCATCAATTGCACGATTCTTAAGGTCGAGAGCAGCATCCATTCCGGTTTTGAAAGAAGAAATCTGAGCTCCCTTTACATTATCCTGAACCCAGGCTTCACCAGTTGTACCAGCCTGAACTCCAATTTTCTTTCCAGCCAAGTCGGCAATAGAATTAATCTGAACATTTGATTTAGAGCATCCAGTGAATGCAAGAACAGCTGCAAGTGCAGCGCAAACTACTGTCATCTTTTTCATAAAATCACCTCTTATGTATTAATATACATTTTTTTGCATATTTATGCAATCTCCATCCATTCTCTGCAAGTATAACCGCCATGAAAATCAAAAGGCAGCCAAAGAACATTCTCAATGTAAAGGCTTCATGTAAGAACAATGTGCTGAACAAAATGCCGAAAACGGATTCAAAACTCAAAAATAAAGAAGCCAGAGAAGAAGGAACATATTTTAAGCCGATATTCTGCAGGCTGAAACAGACCATGCTGCTTAGTAAGCCCAGATAAAGCATTGAGCCCACAACCTTTACTTCTCCAAGTGCTGCAACTGGAAACGGATCGTCTGCAAATGGAGCTGTAAGCCAGCCAAAAATCGATGCAAAGAAAAACTGCAGCAGGGTGATTAAAATAACACTGCAGCCCTCTTTATTACATTTTTCTGTCCATAAAATGTGAAGTGCATAGAACAGGCCGCAAACCAGAGTAAGCAGGTCGCCACGGTTTATTCCGCCTAAATCATTTCCGCCAAGAGCCAGCAGCCCTATTCCTGTAAGAGACATTACTGCCGCAACAAATACAAACCAACCCGGTCTTTTTTTGTAAAGAGGCCAGCTGATAAGGGGAATTAAAATTACATAAACTGTAGTGAGAAAGGCATTTTTTCCGGCAGTGGTATAAAAGCATCCAACGGTCTGGACGATATAGGCAAAGTATAAAAAGAAGCCGGTAACAGCACCCATTACAAGATGCTTTTTATCAATCAATTTTATTTTCTTAAAAAAAATCAGGCCCATTCCTATAGCCGCAATGCTAAAACGGATTGCGACCATATAGAATGAACCGATATAATCCAGACTGTCTTTTACGACGACAAAGGCAAAGCCCCAGATTGCCGCCGTAATAATCAGTCCAATGCTGGCAAGAATAGATGTATATTTTGAATTCATACGTAGTGTATACTCGAAAAAGATACCCCGGTCAAGCCTAGCTTAAATCTCAGAAGAGATAATTTGTGTATGCAGATTCTCCAGGAGATTTGCGGCTTCTTTAAGCTTCTGAGCTGTATTATTAACAGTGCTTGTAGAAGTTGAGAAGTTTTCGATTCCTGAAGAAATCTGGCGTACAGTAGCTACAATCTGATCGAATGCTGTAGACTGCTGATTAATGATTTCCTTAATCTGGTTTGCAGATTCTACAGTAATTTCTGAAGAAGACTGAATGTCGCTGAACTTTTCCTTAAGCTTTTCTGAAAGCTCAAGACCTTCGCGGATTTTTTCAGTTCCGCTTTCAGATGTAATAATCAGGTTGTCGGAAGAATGCTGAATCTCTGTAATACGCTCTTTGATTTTGTCTACAGAGTTTGTAATACCTGCAGCAAGACGGCGAACTTCGTTAGCAACAATATGGAAGTTCTTTCCACTGTCTCCGGCACTTGATGCTTCAAGTTCAGCGTTGAAGGCGATAATACGAGTCTGATCAGCAATATCATTGATGATTTTTACGATTTCCCAGATGCCGCCGATTTTTTCACCAAGTTCACGGATTCCAGAAATTGTAGAAACATTGGCATCTGTAATTTCTGTCATCTTATCAAGATTAGACTGAAGGGTTTCAAAACCAACGTTTACATTGTTTTCTGTGCCTTCTGCAACGGTAGTTACATCAGCAATTTTTTCTACGATGTTACGAGTCTGGCGGTCTGTGTCTTCCATTGTCGCAAGAATCTCTTTAACACCAGTAGACTGCTCAAGCGAAGTTGACGCTGTACTCTGAGCGATTTCTGCAAGTTCATTCATAGGAATAACCATTGTCTGACCAATCATGCGGATATCGTCCAAAACTGAACGGAACAAAAGCACAATCTGATTAATGAGATACAGATTATAAGAAACCTCTGTTTCAAAATCAGTTGGAGCAAGTTTTACAGTAAACACATCGTTTTTAATAATGTGAATCATTGCAGACTGAAGTTTTTCTGAAGATACAAGAATACTATTTAAGAATGAGTAAACAGAAATAATTCCAATGGCCGCATTTATTGTGAGAACGACAGCTATGCGCGAAAGCTGAACACCGCGGAAACCTGGCCCCATTATGTCTGCAGGAAGAAAACCTGCGGCAGACGGAACGTTATTAAAGTAATAAACGTAGAAAAGCATTGCCGCAAGTATAATTCCCCAGAGAACAGGCACAGTACAATAAAGAGTAAATGTTTTTTGATAAGAAGTTCCAAAGAAAGTTTTATTCTTTAAGATTCTTTCATCAACCCCGGCTTCTACAAGCTGGCAGGCATAATCATTACAGATTGCACGGGTATTTGCCAAAGCAAGAAGACTTGCAACATAGGCACCCAGCAGACAACTGCAAAGACTTACAATGTTCAGATAAGTATTAATTTTCAGAATCCATTCATAAGCTGCGGCAAGGCCAAAAGAACATACAAAGAAATAGAAGAAGGCCTCGAGCTGTTTTCGCTGAGGAAGCTTATGCAGGGCAAGCAAAAGCTTTGTACGATCTTCGACAGTTGAATCTTCAGCTTCCAGTTTCTGGATTTTTTTAGAAACACGGCCCATAAACAAATGATTCGTAATAGGCGACAGACAGAACTGAGCAAACAGAATTCCTGCAAAAACTATAACAATCAGCAGATAATGAGTTTTGATATTCAGATTCAAAATAAAAACTGTATACAAAAGAATGATAATTCCGCACATTACATCTGGAAGATGACTTGCCTTTAAGATTTTCTGTTCAAGACTTGTGTTTTTTTCGTTACTTTTCATTATTTGCCCTCCTTTGCCATTGTTGCAGATACGGCTTCGGCAATTGCGTCTACAGCATCCTGTGCATTCATTCCGCTGTCAGCTGCGGCTTCATCATAATCTTCCGGCTGAAGATTTTTGAGGTTGGTAGAAATTGTACAAAGGTTCTGAGCCGAATCGCTGATTTTCTGTGTAGAAGAAGAGAAGGTTTCTGCCGCTTCAGAAATCTGACGCAGAGTTATTACAATCTGTGCAAACGAAGCAGTCTGCTGTTCAATGATTTTCTGAATGTCTTCAGATGCGTAATCCATTGATTCAGAAGAAGACTTAAGCTCTTCAAACCTCTGGTTCAACTCATTTATAATCTGAGTTCCATCGAGAATCTTAGTGCTTCCGTTCTTTGATGAAAGTAAAAGTTCATCAGAAGAATGCTGAATCTCAATAATTCGTTTGCGGATTTCTTCGGTAGACTGAATTGTGTTATTTGTAAGTCGACGGATTTCGTTAGCAACCAGAGAGAAGTTGTCGCCTACACTACCCGCACTTGATGCTTCAAGCTCGGCATTAAAGGCGATGATATTTGTCTGATCTGCAATATCGTTGATGATTCTTGCAATATCCGAAATACCGGTAATTTTTTCTGTAAGCTTTTTGATTCCTTCTACAGTAATATCGTTTGCGGCCTTAATTTCATCGAGCTTCTGCATGTTCTGCTTGAGGATTCCAAAACCGTCTTCAATATTTTCTGTAGTCTTTTTAGCAACAAGAGAAACCTCACCGATTTTTTCAGCGATGTTCTTTGAAAGCGCATCGGTCTCTTCCATTGCAGAAAGCAGTTCCTTTATACCAGAGTTCTGCTCAAGAGAAGTAACTGCAGTTTCGCGGGAAATAACCGAAAGCTCATTACTAGACTCAATTACATCCATACTGATTCGCTGACTTTCTTTAAGAATTTTCTGCAGGATTTCTACTATTGTATTAATGAGGTATACATTGTACATGAACTCGTTAGAAAGGTCGGTACGTTCAAGCTTTACCTTATGAAGATTTTCTTTATTCATTCCGCTGAGAAGATTTTTCATATTGTTTATTGAACGCATCATTCTATTAAAAAGAGATGTAGAATAAATTGTGTAAACAATTGCGCAGACAATGCCAATCAAAATCAAGCGAGAAAAAACAATGGTCATTGAAATATATGAAACATAAGTTCGCCAGGCAAGAATAAAGAAGAAGAGGTTTACAAAAAGAATTGGCGCAAAAATGTGAAGCACAGTAATTGTTGCAGACTTAGTACCAAAGGTATGATTTTTTTCTACCTCATCTTTTGAAACTCCCTTCTTTACAATTTCAGAGGCGTGCTTTGAACAGATTACCTGAGTGATTCCGGTGATGGCATGAACAGAAGCAAAGTATGAGCCAAAGAACAAGGCTGATGAAAAGAGGATTACATAATCCATGCTAAGCTTGGCGATATTTGCAGTAATTGCCGTCCAGGCAGCACCACAAACGGTAAAAACAACAAACACAGCAATTCCTATTTTTGCAGGCATTGCCATAAGCTGCTTCATCAGTTTTGTTCGTTCCTTTACTGTTGTTTCATAACAATAGAACGAAACAAGATCTTCTGTAACTGACTGAGTTATCTGCTTGTTGGTAATCATCATAATCAGGAACTGAAGAATCAGACAGATGATTACTCCGGCAATAATAACGGAATTCAGTTTTTGCATAGGAATGTTTCCAATCACAATACAAAAGATCATTGTAAGAATTTCAAAAAAGACATTTGAAACTTTCAGTCTTGCAAAAACTTCATTTCCAAAGTCGATGTCTTTTGAAGAATCCTTCTTCTTTTTCAGTTTTTCCGTAATGTTTGAAATATTCATGTACACCTCTTTTTTTATTTTGATGTAAGCGCTATTGCGCCATCCCAATTTTCCGGTTTATTTTCTGCAAACTCGTTGCAGCGTTCCAGCATAAGTTTTGCAGCCTTATCCTGAGGAAGGAGCTTAAGTGCTTCTTCAAAATAAGGGATTGCAAGAGTAAAGGCTCCTTCGGAATAAGACTTAAAGCCTTTTTCATAAGCCTGAGTAAAATCTTTTGGAAGCGGTTTCTCATCAGTACGATAGATGAAAACACTTTCTGTTTTGCCCTTTACTTTTACAGAATCCAAAAGCAGAACATTCATTTCATCATCAAGCTCGTCACGAACTGCTTCTGAAATTACTATTCGTGCCCCGTAAAGTTTTGTGAGGCCTTCAAGACGAGAAGCCAGATTTACGGTATCACCAATTACTGTATAGTTTGTTTTGTCGGCACTACCAATCTGACCAACAATTACAGGTCCGTAATGGATTCCAATTCCAATATCAAGTTTCATACCTGCCGGGAATTTAAGATTACCACAAGGAATCTTTTCCAGCTGAGCATACATTTCCATTGCAGCCTGAACGGCACGTTTTGCATTGTCGTTATAACTGATTGGCGCACCGAACAAAACCATGATTGCATCGCCGACAAACTTATCTACGGTTCCACCATATTTTTTTACAATATCTACCATATGGGTAAAATATGTATTCAAAAAGTTTACGACATCTTCCGGTTTATTAACTTCACTAATTGAAGTAAAGTTTCGGATATCACTCATAAGAACAACGACATTGCGCTTTTCATTTTTATTTTTAAGTTCCTGTGATTCTGTAGAAACAAGGAAATCATTAATAACTTCTTCTGGAACAAATTTTGAAAAGGCTGTACGCAGTTTTGATTCCTGCAAGGTAAGCTGTGAATGAAGAACTGCTTCCTGCAAAATATTTGCAAGCGCTGGAAGAATAAATTCAATAGAAGACTGAATCTTATAATTAAAAAGTTTTCTTTTTGTAGAGGCCAGATGCAAGGTTCCAACAAATGACTTTTTGTTAGTAATTGTAAAGGCACGGTAAGATTCATACTTTTCTCTTTCCGGCTGTTTAAGCAGAATATTTTCGTAATATTTTTCTTCGTAAGTTATTGTATGATTCTTTTTTGCCTGCTGTTCATACTCAACCTTACAGATATTCCAGAACTCATCGGCAACATTAACATCAAAGTATTCTATACCAGTCATAAATACTTTGGCTGGCTGACTGTCTAAAACAAGTACAATACCATCATAAGAGCAGGCACTGTAAATTAAACGGAAAATCTGTTCAACAAGAGTATCAATATCATTTACCGAAGAATAAAGCTGAATTACATTCTTTGACATATTGAAGAAAAAGTTACTCTTGCTCATTGCATTAACAAGCCATGAAACCAGCATCTGATCTTCATTCTTTTTTGTATCAGCTGATTTATTTTCTTCTTTGTCCGCATCAAAAAATGAATCTGTTTCTACATATTTATATCCAAGAAGACTTTTTACAGATTCAACGAGGTAATCGATATTGTCATTATTAACTAACACTACCCTGTTAGCTTCTATTGCACTAATCCAGAAATCAAAAACAGAGTCATCCGCAGAAATCAAAATAAAAGGAATGGAATCTTTTGGTGAACCGGTCTTTAGGATTTTGCAAACTTCTATACCATTTATTTCTGCAAGGTTGTTATCGCAAATAATAAGATTAGGCGTACAGGTGGTTATCTTTTTCAACAGTGAATAACCATCTTTAAAAGTCTGAACCTCATAATCCAGATTTTCCAGTTCTTTGCAGATTATTTTAGAGAGAATGCGTGAAGGTTCAGCAAGATAAATCAGAGGCTTAGTCATGCAACAGCTCCTTTACTTTTGCGGTAAGGCTTTCACGTTCAAAATCAGATTTTACGATATAACCCTGAGCCCCAAGATTTTTTGCCTTATCCAGAGTGTCGCTTTCGAACACAGAAGAAACCATAATTACCGGAATATTTTTAAGCTCATCCTTATGACGCATATTGTGCAAAAGTACAAAGCCGTCCATACGAGGCATCTTAACATCTGTAACAACAAGGTCAAACTTGAACTGCTTCATTTTTTCAAGCGCATCAATTCCATCTACCGCTGTAGAAACATTGTAATTTTCAGCCTCAAGAATAATCTGTTCAATATGACGGGTTGTATGAGAATCATCAACAACAAGAACAGAATGAATCTTTGGTCGTTTGCGAACTTCAAGATTTTTAATATCATAAACATTTACAACTTTAAAGCGGCGGATTGTATCTGGAATATTCAGAACAGGAATGATTCTGTAATTTTCATCGAATACAACTCCCTGCAGTGCATTAAAGTCTTTAAGCAGAGGTGGTACTGGCTTAATTACGACAGTTCCATAATGCAAAATCTTATCTACAATAATTGCAATCTTTCGATTCAGATATTCAAGAATTACAATTGAAACTTCGCTTTTTATATTTGCCTGCTTTTTTGATTTTTGATTGATGATATCAAAGTCAAAAACCGGAACAAGCTCATTATGCAGATTGATTACAGGACCGTGCTGGAGCTGTAAGAAATCATCCTTTTTAATAGTAAGAATTTCTTTTATATAATGAGAAAGAATCAGATATGAATTATCAGATACCGAAACAAAAAGTCCGTCCTGGGTTGCAAGGGAAGCAGGAAGCGAAAGCTCAAAATTTGTTCCCTTATTAAGTTCTGAATAAACTGTGATTTTTCCCTTAAGTTTGTCCATTTCGGTGCGGACAACATCGAGTCCTATTCCACGGCCAGAAAGTTCTGTCTGTGTATCTTTTGTAGAAAAACCTGATGCAAAAATAAACTGCAGCAGTTCAGGTTCATCAGCAGAAAGAATTTCAGCCTCACGTTCCGGGAAGAGACGCAATGTCTTTTCACGAATTCTTTCATAATCAATTCCGTGGCCATCATCTTTTACGTTTACAAAGATTCTGTTAGAAACCTGACTTACAGAAACTGAAATAGTTCCCTTTTCCGGCTTACCAAGTTTAACGCGCTCTTCTGTAGTTTCAATTCCATGGTCTATTGAATTGCGAACAAGGTGAATCAAAATTGCAGGAAGCTTTTCGAGAATGAATTTATCGATTGTGATGTCCGACTGCGGAATATCAAAATCAATGTTTTTTCCAGTCTTAAGAGCTTCGGCTACGATTGACCTTTTTATTGGACGCAGAATCATATCAAAAGGAAGCATACGAAGCGCAATAATATTTTTCTGGATGTCGACACTTTGATTTTCGAGTACAGAAATATTTTCCGAGAGTTCCTGAAACGACTGGAATTCAGATGCGTCACTTTTTGCTTTTAAGGACTCAATTTCGTTTTTGAGTTTTATCTGGCGCATAATAAGTTTATCAAGAGATTGGAGAATAGACTCAATTTCTGAAACTTGAATTTTGATGGTTTGAGAATCATGGAAAAATTCAGAGTTCTCTTCATCAATATCGCTTTCTTCGGTCTGTTCGATTTTTTCAGATTTGCTGTCTTCTGTCTTTGCAGAAAAATCAGTCTTAAACTCTTCATCTTCCATTGCACGGTCGATGTTATTTAAAACATCTTCGTATTGTTCAAAGGTTCCGTCTGCTCCATCTTCAATGCTGTCTATAACCTTATGAATAAGAGCATTAACGCCCATCAAAAGCTGAATAATTCTATTTGAAATTTCTGTCTGATTACTCTGAATATTTTTGAAAACAGTTTCCAGATGATTAACAACTTTTTCAATCTGAACATACTCCATCATACGGGAAGAGCCTTTGAGAGTATGCAGGAGTCGGAGGATTTCATTAAGATAATCGGAATTTCGTTTTTCCTTTGTTGCTTCAATTGCAATATCATCAAGAGAATCGAGAATCTCGCGGGATTCAGCAATGTAATCTGCCTTAAAAAGATTTTTATCAAGATTCATTTACTGTCCTCCTCCCATAGAAAAAGTTTCGCACAGAGAATAGATGTATGATGGACTAAAGGAGTCCAGAGTAAAATCGTAAGGAATTGAGCTGTTTGTAAATGCAGAAATAATAGACTTGCATTTAGTGAAGCAGCCCTGCGCATGTTCATTGCGGCCCATATCACGCAGCACCATTCCATGATAGAAAAAGGCTGGCCAGAAATCTGGAGAAATACATTCTGCAGAGGCAAAAAGTGTTTCTGCAGCAGCACGATTATCTGCCTGATATTCTATATATCCAAGCATAAAGTAAACATATTTTTTTGTGTCGGTTCCACTGATAGCACGTGCAAGAGTACGGGCTTTTTCAAAGTTTCCGCGGTTGATTTCCAGACACACATCTTCGTAAGTTTGTTTTGCATCAAAGCCTTTTTCAGTTTGCTGAGTAGCATAGATTGAAGCCTGTTTTTTGAGTTCAAGAGTTTTCTGAGTTTTAGCTTTTTCAACTTCCTGCTTGAGCTTCTGCTTTTTGGCCTCGCTTTCTTTTTTTCTTAAATCTACAACAGGATCAGCCTTTACATTTTTTTTCTTTTGCACATCATTTACAAAATAATAAACCTGTTTGCTGTTAGTTTTATAAAGATTTTCCGGAATTACAGTTTTATCAATTGAGCCAATTTCGTTCATAGAAAAAAGAAGAAGTCCCTTCTGCTTTAATCGGCTGATAATTTTTTTAGTTACAACGGTTCGAGTTGGCTTATCAAAATAGATAAAAACATTTCGCATAAAAATTATGTCTGCATTTTCATAGAAAGGAAGGTCAGAAACTTCCCCCTGAATCAGATTGAACTTGAATGCGTGAATGCGGTTTATAAACTCGCGTCTAAAAACAATTTCATTTTCTGTTCGGTCTGAGTACGGCTCTAAAAGTTTATGATATTTGTGACCATCGTTTCGCAATGAAAAATTGAATAGCGGCCACGGTGTAGAGTTTCCAGCGCGTTATCATCAATATCTGAAGCATAAATTGAAAGATTTACGTTCATTGAAAGTGCAAGTGCTAAAAGCGAAATTGGTTCTTCGCCAGTAGAACAACAGCAGCTCCAGATTGTAAGATTTTTTCCCATAAATTTCGGGAACACTTCTTCCTTCAAAAAATCAAACTGTTTTTCTTCTCTAAAGAAATAAGTTTCGTTTACAGTTACAAGATTGATAACCTCATCAAAATCTGGAGTATGAGGAGTAAGGCTATTTACAAAATCGAACGGAGAGATTTTACGAACTGTGGCCTGCTTTTTTATGTACTCTTCCAAAGTCTGAAACTGTGACTGTGCAACATAAATGCCCGAGTAGCTGAGGATTTTAGAATTTACAAGTTCTATAAGTTCGCTGCTCATATCTGTTCCAAATCATCTCCAGCAAGATCCCAAAGGCGCTGCGAAATCTGCTCCAACGGCAGTACTTCGCAGGCACCGCCATTTTCATAAGCGGCCCTTGGCATTCCATAAACTACACAAGTTTCAGCATTCTGAGTAATTGTATAAGCTCCAATATTTTTTAAGTGCAGACATTCCTTTGCACCATCTGCACCCATCCCGGTTAGCACGACTGCAATACAGTCTGGGCCAAAAACATTAGCTGCGCTTTCAAACATTTTATCTACCGAAGGGCGCAAAAAGTTGATTGGAGCATCATGATTCAAAATCATTCTAAAGCCATCTTCCGGATGAGCCACAAAAGTCAGGTGCACATCTGAAGGAGCAAAATAAACATGGCCCGGAAGTGCCGCTGTATTATTCTGGGCAAGATGAACTGGAACATTGGCTTCCTGAGCCAGCCAGTTGATCAGATTTTTATCAAAGAAAGAATTGATATGCTGAGTAATAAATACAGGAATTGTAAAATGTCTTCCAACTCCTTTAAGCAATTCCAGAAGAGCACCAGGACCGCCTGTAGAAACTCCAACAACAACAGCCTTAAATTTACGGTTACTAAAATCTTTAGGTACAACCTGCAGAGGCGCTGTGTAACTGCCATCTTCATTTATAGCAGGAACTACTGAACCCGGATGATTTTCAAAAAGAACCGAACACTTTATATCCAGAATATGCTGCTCTAAATATTTAGTATATTCGTTGATTTTCTCTGAAGAAAAATTAATAAACTGCGGCATTTCCAGGTAATTGATATTCTTTGAAGAATAATACGTTTTTTCACCAGGCGCATAATAAATCAGAGTTGGAATTTCTGCCGTATGGCAATAATCAGACAAGGTGGAGCTTCGCACACTATCAAAGAGATTTTTTTCAGTAATAATAAAATCAGGTTTTAACTCAAGACTCATAGATTTCAAAGAATCATAAGAAACAGCTTCTCCCAGCCATTTGAGTTTACGAGTTTTCAAAATTATTTCTTTAAGGACCGAACGCACTATAGCAGAGGAATCAGCCACAAGTACATTAATCATAACTCCTCCAATAGACAATTGCTCATATACTCAATTGTCTGTTTTACATCCATCAAAATTCTAAGACGGTCTTCTTTAAAGCTGCATGCCAGAAAACCTAGTTTTTTAAATTGTTCACTATAAAAATCAGAAAAGAGCCCAAACTCTCTTAAATCTATTGTGCTTACCTTACATTCCTGAGTAGTTAGAATAGAAAGATGCTTTTTTCCTTCAGTCTTCATAACTATCATAGTCTTGATATCTGATTCACGGGGAATTTGGATAAACTGTGAAGCTATTTCATCAAAATCGAAAAATCCAGATTCCTGATCGCTGAGTAAAGAAAGATTTAAATCTTTTACTCCCACACTGGAAGCAACATAGTTACTGGGAATCAGAAAATCAATTTGAGGATAAGCGATACAGATAAACTTTTCAGGCTGCGGCAATTTCTTTACCCACTTTTTGAATAATATCCTGAACCTTCAAAACAAAAACGTCTTGACCATTTATAGTAAGAGTGCCTTCGTAAAACTCAGATAATTCTGCTTCTGAAAAATGAACCACATCTTTTTCTGCAGCAGTAAAAAAGTCTTGCACATCTGTAATACGAAAACAGGAATGGCTTTCGTCATTCAATACAATAAACAGCATAGATTGAGGTGCTTCATAGCCTTCTAGTGCTGCCGGATTAATAACCACGTAAGGATCGCCGTAACGATTCAACACTCCGTCTACATAAGGAGGCACGAAAGGAAGTGGGAAAACAGTTGCGTCACGCAGGATTTCTTTTACTTTTTCTGCTGGAATTGCAAAGCGTTTTTCTCCGATTGTAAAAATCAACCAGATTGCTTTTTTGTCTTTCTGCTTTTCTTCTGTTTTTTCTATTTTAACATTTTTGATCAGCGATAAAATCTCTTCTGCCATAGTGTTTCTATTATACAGTACAAAAGGATGAATCGGCAAGAAAAAACGGGCCTTTCGGCCCGTTTTTGTTAGAACTCAACCTTCTTAAGATGCCAGATATCTCTTACGTAATCTTCAATTGTACGGTCAGAAGAGAACTTACCGGCATTGGCAATGTTCTTAAGTGCCATCTTTGCCCACTTCTTTTTGTCTGCATAAGCAGCAGCAATCTTTTCGCGAGCCTTGCAGTAAGAATCAAAATCAGCGAGAACATAGTAAACGTCTGGGCGCTGACCTTCTACACCGTAAATCAAAGAATCATGAAGTTCTTTGAAAAGCTGATGAGTTGGATCATAAGTACCATCAACAAGCTGCTCAACAACCTTAGCAAGAGCAGGATTTCTGTCGAGGTAATCCTGTGGATTATAAGAGTGCTCTGCTTCCATCTTCTTGATTTCTTCTGTCAAAAGCCCGAATACAAAGCCGTTTTCTTTACCAGCTTCTTCGAAAATCTCAATGTTAGCACCGTCCATAGTACCAAGTGTAAGAGCACCGTTGAGCATGAACTTCATGTTTGAAGTTCCCGAAGCTTCGAGTCCGGCAGTAGAAATCTGCTCAGAAACATCAGCTGCAGGGAAGATTTTTTCTGCAACAGAAACGCGGTAGTTTTCTACGAATACAACGCGAATCTTTCCGCGAACACGGCGGTCGTTGTTGATACGCTCAGCAACAGTATTAATCAATTTGATGATAGACTTTGCACGGCGGTAACCACTTGCTGCCTTTGCACCAAAAATGAAAGTACGAGCCGGTGGGTTATAACTTGGGTCTTCTACAAGACGGTTGTAAATGTACATAACGTGCAGGATATTCAAAAGCTGACGCTTGTACTCGTGGAGACGCTTAACCTGAACATCGAAAATGCTTTCAGGGTCAAGGAACTCGTTCTGAGCATGCTTGAGGTAGTCTGCAAGTGCCTGCTTGTTTTCAGTCTTAATGCGAATAAGTTCGTTGATTGATTCATCATCATCGAGGAACTTTTCGAGTCCCTTAAGCTTTGCAAGATCTTTTTCCCAACCGTGTCCAATACGATCTGTAATGAATTTTGCAAGCTGTGGGTTTGCATTCAAAAGCCAACGGCGCTGTGTAATACCGTTTGTCTTGTTGTTGAATTTTTCAGGATAAAGAGTGTACCAGTCTTTGAGTTCTGCAGTCTTCAAAAGTTCAGTATGAAGTTCTGCAACACCGTTTACGCTGAAGCAGGCATGAATTGCCATCCAGGCCATGTAAACCATGTTGTTATGGATGATTGCCATATGCTCGTGCTTGTAGTAGTCGTTAGGGAACTTCTGGCGCAGCTCAATTACGAGACGGCGGTTAATTTCCTCAACAATCTGATATACACGAGGAAGGAGTCCCTGGAAGATTTCGATTGGCCACTTCTCAAGTGCTTCTGCAAGAATAGTATGATTTGTATAAGCAAATGTATGAGTTACTACATCCCATGCTTCATCCCAGCTTACATTGTATTCATCAATCAAAATACGCATAAGTTCAGGAATTGCAACTACCGGGTGAGTATCATTAAGCTGAATTACATGGAGCTCTGCAAACTTAGAGAAGTCTGTTCCGTGATCTGCAACATAGTGACGAACAAGGTCCTGCAAAGATGCAGATGAGAAGAAGTACTGCTGCTTGAGGCGGAGAGCCTTTCCGCTTGGACCGTTGTCGTTAGGATACAAAACGCGGCTGATATTTTCTGCACTGTTCTGGCGTTCTACGGCACGGTTGTAATCCATGTTGTTGAAGAGCTGAAGGTCAAATCCGTTTGGAGATGAAGCCTGCCAGAGACGCAAGGTATTTACAGTCTTTGTATCAAAACCAATGATTGGCATATCGTAAGGAGTTGCTGTTACTTCTTCTGCATTTTCAATAAAGAAGCGTGGATTACCTTCTGGAGTTTTTCCGTAAGCAATGTTACCGCCAAACTTTACAGTTACTGCAAGGTCAGAACGTTTGATTTCCCAAGGGTCACGATGCTGGAGCCAGTTATCAGGATATTCAACCTGGTAGCCGTCTTCAATGCGCTGCTCGAACATACCGTATTCATAGCGGATTCCGTATCCGTGTCCAGGATAGTCGAGGGTTGCAAGTGAGTCGAGGAAGCAGGCTGCAAGACGTCCAAGGCCACCATTTCCAAGACCTGCATCAGGCTCTTCATCTTCTATCATATTGAAGTCAATGTTCATTTCTTTAAGAACTTCGTTTACAGAATCTTTTATACCACAGTTGATGAGATTGTTACTTAAAGCGCGTCCCATCAAAAATTCTGCAGAAAGATAATAAAGCTGTTTTGTAGGCTTTTTATCATATTCATTACGAGTTGCCATCCAGTTAGGCATAATCAGTTCAAGAGCCGAAGCTGAAACCGCATCAAAGAGGTCGTGCTTGTTTGCCTGAGAAATATCCTTTCCATACTGACGGCGAAGTCGTGCAGAAAGGTTTGCCTTAAATTGTTCCTTGTCGAATTCCATGAAATAAACCTCCGGATATTTATTTACTCATTAAAATGACAGTTGCCCCTGAAATCAAAACATAACGTCTCTGTTCTCTCAGAAGTTCCTCATTTCCTTTTTCTAATATATCATCAGGACTTTCAAATGCTGTGTCCGCAACGCGGTACCATTTTTTGTTTCCTGGTAATGTCGGTAATGTAATTGTAAGGTCATACTGATCAAGATTTGTGGCTACATAAAAATCATTATCCACTTCAAGACCATCCAGCTTAAAGGCAAGAAAGCGGTTCATCTTTGCCCAGTCTGGAACCTTAGCATTAATATCATACCACGATATCTCTGGAATTGCACTTGTCTCGTAGGTATCGCGGAAAAACTTTATTCTGCTGAAAATATTATGAGATTTTCGCAGATCTATCAAAAGTGAAGTAAAACGCACAAGACCTTTGTTTCTTTCTGCCAGTTCCCAGTTGAACCAGCTGAGCGGATTATCCTGACAGTAAGCATTGTTGTTACCATTCTGAGTTCGGCGCATTTCGTCGCCACCAAGCATCATTGGTACACCCTGCGAAACAAAAAGATAAATCAGTGCATTCTTAATTGTCTGCAAACGCGCATGCTCAATCTTTGGATTTGTACACTCACCTTCAAATCCATAGTTGTAACTCAAGTTGTCATCTGTACCATCTCGGTTACATTCTCCATTTTCTTCGTTGTGTTTGCTGTTATAACTTACAAGGTCATTAAGTGTAAAACCGTCGTGTGCGGTAATAAAGTTAATTGAAGCAAGAGGTGTACGACCATCATGATTGTAGCAGTCTGAACTTCCACTTATACGTGTAGCAGCAGCTGTTGAAAAATGTTCGTCTCCGCGAATAAAGCGTCTTATATCATCACGGAAGCGGCCGTTCCATTCACTCCAGCGGTTTTTAGTTCCACCAGGGAATCCACCAAGCTGATACAGCCCCGCACAATCCCAAGGCTCTGCAATAATTTTTGTATGAGACAAAACAGGATCATCATTGATTGCAACAGTGAGTGACGGTAAATCTCCGCATATAGGAGCACCACTTGGAGAGCGGCTTAAAATCGAAGCCAGATCAAAACGGAAGCCATCTACATGCATCTCTAAAACCCAGTAACGAAGGCTATCCAGAATAAAGGCAGAGGTTATCGGATTATTGCAGTTTACGCTGTTTCCGCAGCCACTGAAATTCATATAATAATTTTTGTCGCTTGGAGGAAGCGAATAATAAACGTCGTTCTGAAGTCCACGGAATTCAAAGGTGTATCCGCGTTCGTTTCCTTCCGCAGTATGATTGTATACAACATCAAGAATTACTTCTATTCCAGCCTTGTGCAAATCTTTTACCATCTGCTTGAATTCACGTACAGGACCACCTGGCCCCCTGTCTGCTGCATACGAAGTTTTAGGCGCAAAAAAACCTATTGTACTGTAGCCCCAGTAATTTACCAGAGTCTCTCCAGTACGCGGATTTGTATTTGCATTTTCATTTTCATCAAATTCAAAAACTGGAAGAAGCTCAACTGCAGTAATACCAAGCTTTTTCAAATAATCAGCTTTCTGAGCAAAGCCCTTATAAGTTCCAGCAATTTCGCGGGCAAGACCAGAAGTTGAAGAAGCCGTAAAGCCTTTTACATGAGTTTCGTAAATCACAGTATGTTCAAGAGGACGATTGATTGGAGCATCCCCTTCCCAGTCAAAGGCATCATCATCTACAACAACGCACTTAGGAAAGTCTGAAAGATTCTGAAGCTCGCCGCCCATATTTCCTTCAAAGCCCTGTTCCCATTGTTTGTTATACGAACGGAATACTGAACCTGAAGTAAAGGCCTTTGCATAAGGATCGAAAAGATATTTATTGGAATTAAAACGAAGTCCTTTTGGAGGAATATAAGGTCCATCAACTTTATAAAGATAAAGCGTTCCTGCCCCAAGTCCTTCTATATACATGTGCCATACATCGCCTGTTCGATTTTTATGCGGATCAAAATCAATAACCCGAGCAGGCTTCTGGTCGTATTCATTTTCAAAAAGCACAAGGCTCACCTTGGTTGCATCGCGGCTATAAATAGAAAAATTAAGGCCGCCCTCCGTAAGCACCGCACCAAAGCCCATCGGCTTTCCGTTATGAACCTTTATATCAGTCATAGGCATATATTTTAACACAGTTAAAACAGAATTTCTATAAATAAATGTGCAAGTCCCCATTTTTCCAATTAAATGCAAAAAACTGACAATTCTTAAAATCCATGTTATAATGCAAGGATATGAGCGACGAAATCAAAGAAAATCAGAATGAAGAAAAACTCCGCACAGCAGTAGTTGCAATCATAGGCCGTCCGTCGGCTGGAAAGTCAACTTTTTTGAATACTGCATGCCAGGAGCCGGTAAGTATTGTATCTCCAATTCCACAGACAACCCGTAACGCAATCAAGGGAATTGTAAATACATCTTTCGGACAGCTGATTTTTATTGATACCCCAGGCTATCATGATTCAGATAAAAAATTGAATCTCAGACTCAGAAATGTTACCGAAAGCCAGCTCGAAGGAATTGACTGCGCACTTTATGTAATTGATTCAACCCGCGCTCCTGGCGAAGAAGAAGCAAAAACTGCAGCACTCTTAAAAGGACTTCAGAACAAAACTGTCGTAGCAATTAATAAATGCGACTTGCCTGCCAGCCGCCCTCTTCCACTCCGTCAGTTTATAAACGAAAATCTTCCAGACATTCCTGCAACCCGTATTCTCGAAATGTCAGCAGAAAAGGATACCGGCATAAACGAAGTGCTCAAAGCTCTTTATGAAATTTCTCCAGAAGGAGAACCGGTTTATGACGAAGAACTTTACACAGATCAGGACCTTACCTTCCGCGTTTGTGAAGTTATCCGTGGAGAAGCTATCAACCGTTTGCAGGATGAAATTCCTCATGCAGTTTATGTTGAAGTTGCAGATATTGAACACCGCAACGAAGGCAAAAAACTGTGGATTCGCGCATTCCTTTGTGTTGAGCGAGAAAGTCAGAAGGGAATTGTAATCGGTAAGGGTGCATCAAAAATCAAAGAAATCAGAACAGCGGCCGTACGCAAACTATCAGAAATATATATTCAAAAAATTGATCTGGATCTTCAGGTAAAAGTTGATAAGAACTGGAGACAACGGGATTACACAATTAACAGACTGATTCCGCAATAACGAAACGGAGGCGTATAACCGATAATCTTATATGATGTCTTTACGAAAGGGGATGGACCAGGTTCATCACGTTTTAAAAACAGACGCTATAGTAAACATTGCGCTGAGAATGCTTGCCTATATCAATAGGGAGACTGTTCAACACAGCGTGAGGACGGCGTATATTTCGTACAAAATAGCGCGAATACATCCTATGCATGAAAAATGCTCGTTGCAAAATCTTGTTCTACTGGCACTTTTTCATACCATAGGATTCTTCCGCGAAGACATTCACTTCAACTATATTCCAAATCAATTCGATCATAATTATTTTTCAACTGCCAAATCCATAGAAAGTAAATACGTTTTTTCCTGCTACTACCTTGAATATATGACGCCACTGCACGCAGATGCACACTGTCTTCAATATTTCCTGCAGCCGCCAAACAGTGACCTTAGGGAATTTCTTCCTCAGGAAGAATACAAAGAAATCATTTCCATGAGCGCAAGAATAAGCGACTGGCTAAAAAGAAATAATTACACTCAACTCCCGGAAGATCTAAATGATATTGCACCTGGCTTTTTTGTTCCCGAATATATAGAAGCTTTTCATCTTGCAAATAAAGACAATACACTAATAGATAATATTAAATCAAATAAACATTCAGAAGAACTTTCACAATATCTGAGCACAGTTACATTTCCTCAGGAAGATAAAAGATTCCTCGAAAAAATGATTGTTCATCTTCTCGACTTTAAGAGTACGTCTACGATGAAACATTCAATCAATACCTCAAGTTATGCACTTTCACTTGGGCTCCGGTTAAATCTTAATGAAACAGAACTTTCAACTCTTTACACGAGCGCCTTTTTACATGACATAGGAAAAATTGCAACTCCTCAAAGAATTCTCGAGTTCCCGGGTAAACTTTCGCCCGAAGATATGGGGATAATGCGCCATCATGTAAAACATTCAAAGAGAATTCTAAACGGATTTGTAGATAAAGAAATTGTAGAAACCGTATACCGCCATCATGAAAAACTCAATGGCAAAGGCTATCCTTGCCGCGTAAAAGGCGAAGACCTGACTCTGCTGCAAAGAATTCTCACAGTTGCGGATATCACTAGTGCATTAAATGACAGCCGCAGTTATAAAGGTGAATTCTCCAAAGAAAAAACAATTTCGATAATTACCAATATGACAAACAAGGGTGAAATTGACCCAGAAATTACAAAGTTTGTTATAGAAGATTTTGATACACTTTTACAGGAACAGCAGATTTTCCAGAATATGCTCCAGGTAGACTTTAGCAAAGTAATCATGAAATATAATGATTATATTTTTGATGATATTGATTCCTGGGTAGACTACCTTTTGAATACAGCGCAGCCATATTATCCGGATTCTGAGTGCGCGGATTTGGAAGAACTAGATGATTTAGAAAATCTGGAAGAATTATAATTCTTGTTAAATCCTCCCCTTTTCATTATATTATATAGTATGCAAATAACTTACAAAACTCAGGGCGTGTGCGCACGTTCTATTACTTTTGATAAGGACGAGAGTGGAAAAATCACAAACATCAGTTTTGAAGGCGGCTGCAACGGCAACCTTAAGGCAATTTCTAAGCTCTGCGAAGGTATGACAGCAGATGAAATTGCGGCTAAGCTTAAGGGCAACACTTGTGGTTTTAAGAGCACAAGCTGCGCTGATCAGTTAGCTATTGCTGTGACAAAATAATCTTGGAGAATACATATGGCACTTGAATGTGGTATCGTTGGACTTCCAAACGTTGGTAAGTCTACTATTTTTTCGGCTTTGACTGCGGCTCCTGCTGCGGCAGAGAATTTTCCTTTCTGTACAATCGACCCTAACATCGGTATTGTAGATCTTCCAGATGAACGCCTGGACTTTTTAGCAAGCATTCACAACCCAAAAAAGAAGACTCCTGCAAGCGTAAAGTTTGTTGATATTGCAGGTTTGATTAAGGGCGCAAGCAACGGTGAAGGTCTTGGAAATAAATTCCTTGCAAACATCCGCGAGTGTTCAGTAATCGCTCACGTTGTACGCTGTTTTGATAACCCTGATATTATGCACGTTCGCGATAATGCAAACGAAGCAGCCCCAATTGATCCAGAAACAGATATTCTTACTATTAATTGGGAGCTCTGTCAGGCAGACTTGAACACAATCGAAGCACGTCAGGACAAAGTTACCCGCGCAATCCGTTCTCTTGGAAAAGAAGAAGAAAAGAAATACGCTCCATGGATTTCTGCAGTTGCAAAAATTAAGCCTCTGCTTCAGGATGGAAAATGTGCCAGAACCGCAGACCTCACAGATGACGAAAAGGCAGCTCTTTACGACATGTTCCTTCTTACAATGAAGCCTACAATTTATGTAGCAAACGTTGATGAAGATTCTATCGAAGCCCAGACTAACAAATACGTAGAAATCGTTAAAAAATATGCCGACGAAGAAAACTCTGAAGTTGTTGTAATCTGCGGTAAGTTCGAAGCTGACTTGGCTGAAATTACAGATCCTGCAGACCGCAAAGACTTTATGGATTCAGTTGGTCTTAAGGAAAGCGGACTTGCAACTTTGGCACGCAAAACTTATCACCTTATGGGACTCCGCACCTTCTTTACAGGCGGACCTGATGAGTGCCGTGCATGGACAATTCACGCAGGCGACAAGGCTCCACGCGCAGCCGGCGTAATCCACACTGACTTTGAAAAAGGCTTTATCAAGGCAGAAGCTTACACAATCGATGACCTCCGCCAGTACAAAGACGAAGCTGCAATCAAGGCTGCCGGCAAGTACCGCCAGGAAGGTAAGGAATACGTAGTTCAGGACGGAGATGTTCTGTTCTTTAAGTTCAACGTGTAAAGTTACACCGTCACCCCGAACTTGTTTCGGGGTCTATTTTTAGATGCTGAAACAAGTTCAGCATGACCAGGAATCGGAGTTTTTAGACATGGATATTAAATATATCATATTAGGGCTCGCCCTCGTAATGTACCTGCTGGTAATTATTTTCCAGGAAAAGAAAGTTTTGATGACTTCTTGCGCCGCACTCATCACAATTGTGCTCGGCTTTTTAGCTCAGGGCGGCGCGCTCGCAGGAAATGTTTTTGAGCCACTTACAGGCGCCGGCGAACTCGCACACCACATCTTCCTCGAGCTCATCAACTGGAACATTCTTATGATTTACGTGGGCAGTATGATTATTGCCGCGCTCTTCATTTACTCGCGCGTACCCGCACGTATCGCGGACGCACTGGTTACTGTTTCGCCAAGTACAGGAATCGCGGTTGTTTTGATTCTCGCAATGACAGGTATCATTTCTATTTTCGTAGAAAACGTAGCAACAGTACTCGTAATGGCACCAATTGCCCTTGCCCTTTCAAAAAAGCTTAAGCTTAATCCAGTGCCATTTATGATTGGTCTTGCCCTCATGTCAAACCTCGAAGGAACAGCAACACTCGTTGGTGACCCTCCAAGCATGATTTTTGCAAGCTACGCACACTACACTTTCAACGACTTTTTTGTACATCAGGGAAAGATTTCCATCTTCTTCTTTATTCAGGCAGGACTTCTTGTTGGCTGTATTTTCTTTTACTGCTTCTTCAGCAAGGCAAAGGAAAAGGCAAGTGTAGACAAAGAACCTGTAATTTCTTACTTACCTCTATATCTTCTTTTGATTATGATTGCAGGCCTTGCCGTAATTTCTTTTATGAGCACAGAACTCGGTTACAGCTCAGGCTGTTTCGTACTCGGACTTGGAATTATCGGACTTCTCTGGTACCGCTTCTCACAGAAAAAATCTGGTAGTGAAATCTGGACACTTGTAAAAGAACTCGACTGGGAAACAATCGCTTTCTTAATCGGAATCTTTGTAGTTGTCGGCGCAATCAGTGAAACAGGCTTGCTCGATGACTTTGCAGCATGGCTTGCTCACGTTACTGGTGGCAGCAAGTTTGCAGGCTTTGTTTTGATTCTCGTATTCTCAATTTTGATTTCTGGATTTGTAGACAATGTTCCATACATCATCGTAATGCTTCCGGTTGCAGGTTCACTTGCGACAGGCCTTGGCATTCAGAAAGAACTTTTGATGTTCGCACTTTTGATTGGTTCATGTCTTGGCGGAAACCTAACCCCATTCGGTGCTTCTGCAAATGTTGTTGCAATGGGAATCCTCAAAAAAGAAGGACATCCAATTACCTTCCCTGGATTCCTCAAAATCAGCGCACCATTTACAATTCTTACAACCGCCGCAGCCGCAGCACTTCTCTGGGCTATCTGGGCGTAATTTACTAATCTTTTTTCTATAATTTCCGAAAATTTGAATGAGAATAGATGGTAAAGCTAAAAAATGCTTTCGCATTTTTTTTAACGCTTTGCTATCTATCACCGGCCGCCAGCGGCCTTACTCAGGAGTAAAAAAATGACTAGTGCAATCGGAAATTTCAGTAACGCATATTCTTACAGTGGCGCAATCGGTGGTGCCGCAGGAAAGCTTTATGTACCTGTTAGCCGCTCTGCCCTTCTCTATTCACACTTCGACCATGTTTCTGGTGTAGCTGCAGGAAACGGCCAGCAGGGTGTTTCAATCAGCAAAATCAGAATTCTAAACTCACTTATAGATCGTCTTTCAGCTATCAAAAATCAGCCAAAAGAATCAATTCAAAATATCAGTGATGATCAGGCCCAAGTTCTCATTGAACAGTATCAGAAGCAGCTTCAGCAGACAGTAGCACAGCAGTCATTTATGCTTGCCGGAGCTCAGCCAATGGCAGGTTCACTCTTTGCAATCGACGCTTAATCATTTCTCGTGACTTCTCAAAATTGTACACACCTTTACTGCATCAAAAAAATCGTCTTCTGAAATTCCAAGAGCCTGAACATCCGGCCATACTGCAGCTTTATAAAACTCCAGAGCCTCTTTAGCAAACTCATTGAAAATCACATAAGTTCGAGCATAATCAAAAACAGCAGGTGCAACTCGGGCATTCATCCAATCAATGATTGTATAATTGATTTTATCTGCAATAAGTTCTGTATCAAACGGAATCATGATATTCAAAAAGTGCATATCAAGATGACAAATACAGCTTTTATATTTTTGAGAAAGGCGTTCGATAACTGGGAGCACTTGTGATTTTTCTTCATCAGTAAGCATTAGACCAGCTGTTGCAGAAAGCGGAGGAATTGTCGTAGAACTTGAATCAGCTTCGTGTACAAAACGGAAAGCACGGGCAAGAAGTAAAAAGCCTTGCTCCGAAGAGGCAGGAACTGATTTTTCTAATTGCTCGCCCTTCACCAGATCCATTTTGATTATGTGCGGATCATCTGTGTCGTAATATTTTACTGAGCAAAGGCCTGCCTTATTTACCGCCTGCTGCTGTTCTTTTTCAAATGCTATCCATTCTGCAGGATATGATTCATTATAAACTTTATATGCAAAACCATGATACAAAAGAACTTCTGCTTGAGCGCCTTTACCGATTACTTTTTGTGTGCCATCAAATGTCATGTAAGCTCCTACTTTTTTAACTATTTATATTATTATACAAGCCTTTTTACAAAATTTTCAATAATTTGCGCAGTTTCTTCCACCGTTTGATTTGTGTTATCAATAAAGAGCTGAAACTTGCCTTTGCTTCTTTTGAACCAGGCGCTGTATTCGTGCTGACTTTTTATAAAGTCATCGCTGTCGGTACGACGCTCAGCTGGACGGGCCTTGAGACGCTTTGTGATTTCTTCGTCGGAACAGGTCATTCCGATGAAGAAAGTTTGTCCTATACATTCCGGAAGGTCCACGAGGTTATAAAAGTTTGGCGGATTCATGCCAGCACTCACAAAGAAAATATTTTTGTCGCCGGCGATTTCGTATGCACGCTTAAGGCAGTCTGTCTGATACTGATTTTCGTGGTCCGTTCCTTTGTAACTGTGCCAGTTCAGTCCGACTGCATCTGTGTCGATACAGGCAAAATCTGGAAGCTGGTTACGCTCTGCGATAATCTCTCTTATTGTAGATTTTCCAACGCCACATGGGGCAGTTAGTATTACAAGTGTTTTCAATTTTATCTCCTGATAACTGGTGTACCCTCGGCATAATTTCCGTAACGGGACATAAACTCTTCGTACTCGTCCTGCTCGGTAATCCAGATGATAAAATATGCTTCTTTAACACCAAGATTTCTATAAGCCTGCAGACGGGTATTTCCATCGTTCATTTCAAATCCGTGCTCAACATAGTGGGCAATGAGCGGCGGCATGTCGGGATCTTTTTTAATTGAATCCTCGAGGGCTGCCACATGAATCGGCCACCAGTCTTTATCGATTTTATATTTCATACCTTCTTCCGGTCCAGTATTGCGCTCGAACAAATCAAGCGGCATTTTCATCGGGCCGATGTAATATCGTTCGAAAAGTTTAAGTCCGTCGGAAAACGGAATATTTTTTCCCGCATCGTGAAGATATGTATGAATCCATTCATCAATTTTATTTTCTCTGGCATAACTCATAGCCGAAGAAAGTGTTTTGTTATAATTCAGCATAGTGCGCTCCTGTTTTGTATAGACAATATGCTTTACAGAATCGAATGAAAGACAATATTTTTCCGAGAGCTGCTCGATTGTCAGCCCGTCCGCAAAATCTTTTTTCATGATCTGATTTCTTTTTGCAAGATATGCCCTGTAGCCGGAAGATTCACCCCATGCCTTTTTATCATTCTTGGCTGGAATGTAAATTGTCTCACCACTGACATATCGCTGAATCTGCTTCAAAAGATTTTCTGGAAAAATGTCCTGTGCATTTCTGTAATTCATAAAGTCCTCAGTATTTAAGTGGGCTCGCCCACCTTGTTTTCAAAGCGCTTTGTGACTATAGAATATATGATTTTGGCACTACTGTATATGTTGAGAATGGGTGGAAAAGAAGTTTACATATTTACAGCCTACCTTGTATCAAGGCAGGCTGTAACTTTTGTCCAGTTAGAAAATGTAATTTTTCGACTATTTAGCCTGAATGTTATCAACTACAAATGCACCATCAGCAGTTGGAGTAAAAGTTGTTCCTTCAACAGTTCCTTTTACAATTTTTGAGCAGGTATAAATATCAGCTTCAGTTACAAATGTAAGTTTTGTAATTGTTTTTCCAACAAGTTCATGCTGTGGATAATAGCTCTTTTCTGGATCAGCTTCATTCTTTGGAGCCTTAAATCCCATCTGCTTTTTACCCCAGAAGAAATTGCTCAAAGTTGTAAGTCCATATTCTTTTCCTTCTGAGTCTGTAGCGATGATTGTTTTTAATGCGCTTAAAGGTTTGTCAGTAAGAACTTCATCTTCGTTCTCCTTTTTTGTAACTGTCTTTGCAATTTCAGCACCCTCAAAATCTTTGCTGAGCTTTGTTACAGTAATGCTTGTTTTTTCAGCACTAAGCTCTTCTTCTGAAGTATAGAAACTGATTGTTGGTGAAAAATCATGATGTGCTTCACCAGCCGCAATTGTTACATAAAGAGTTCCCATATCTTTTGGAGTTGAAATGATTTTTCCAAAAACAACTTTATCATTTACTTTAGAAGCTTCCTTGTAATATGCAGGCCTTTCACTAAGAATGTAATAACTGTAATCTTTGGACTGGAAAAGATTCTGTTTTCCACTATAACGGATAGTAGAGGCTCCTCTTCCAGAAATTGTTAAATCAAAACTTGCACTTTCATCTGTAATTTCTGTTCCACCAAGTGATTCCAAAAGTGCTTTTGAAATCTTAACAGGACAGGTAATTCCTTTGGCAACAGCATTCTCTAGTTTTTCTGTTGCTTCGTGATATGTACCATAGCTCATAGCACCGTTTGCCACTTTCTGTGTTGCAGAAGTGAAAGCATCAAAGTTTCCGTCTGTTGTTTCAGACTTAAAGAATTCAGCATATGGAATATTTACCAATGCGAATACTGCATCATTTGCCTGTGCGGGAGAAGATCCGCTATCATCAGAGCTGCCATTATTACAGCCGCTTAAAGCTAAAGAAAACATTACGGCAATAAAACCGTATTTGAGTAATGATTTTTTCATTTTTTACCTCTATTGAAAATTATTTTTTATTGTTAGTTTTCGCTAACTTTGGTAAATATATAGTATTATAACTTTTCACACAAGTAAGTTTAGACTAACTTTTATAGAAAAAAATAAAAAAACTCCTTGATAACAATTCATTCTTTTGCTAGATTTTTTTTATGAAAAAACTATTCCCGGCTTTATTTATTGCTTTTGTATTTTCTCTTATCTCCTGCGGACAGACAAAGACTTCTGAAAGCTTTACTGCAATGAATACTTTTATGACTTTAAGTATTTATTCTTCATCTGCAAAAAAAGCGAACTCTGTATGCAAGCAGATTCAAAAGAAAATAAACGAGCTTGAAGGCATTTTTTCGACTACCCTTCCAGACAGCGATGTTTACTATATAAATCACAATAAAAAACTACCTGATCCAATGAAGCCAGATCTTCTGGAAATCCTTAATTTTTCTGCTGATATGTATAAGAAAACAGATGGAGCATTTAATCCGGCCCTGTATTCTGTAATCCGCGAATGGGGATTTACAACGGAAAATTATAAGGTTCCTTCTGTTCAGCGTATAAACGAACTTCTTTTTCATACAGATTATTCTGCTCTTTGTAATTCGAGTTTTGCTGCTAATGTTTCTGTTACTGATGGTATGGAACTTGATTTTGGAGCTATTGGAAAAGGCTATGCAGCAGACCAGGCTGTTAAGATTCTGGAAGAAAATGGAATTAAATCTGCACTTTTAGATTTTGGCGGCAACATTCAAACCATTGGAAGAAAATCTGACGGCTCCTTATGGAGGGTTGGAATAAAAAATCCATGGACAGGAGACGCTGCCTGCGCACTTAAGGTTGAAGAAAAAGCTGTGGTTACAAGCGGCGGGTACGAGCGATTTTTTGAAGATGCCGATGGGAACCGTTATATTCATATTTTTGATCCAAAGACTGGCCGCCCAAGCGAGAGCAATCTTGAAAGTGTGACCATCATCTGCCCTAGTGGAAAATATGCGGACTGCCTTAGCACAGCACTTTTTGTAATGGGTAAGGATACGGGTATTGAATGGTGGAAGGCAAATCCTGATATTAATTTTGATTTTATTATGATTACAAAAGACAGATGCCTTATCTATTCAGAAAATATTCAGGATTTTATTGAACCTCTTTACCAGTTTGCATCTATTGAAGTTGTGACTCGTTAGTTTCTACACACAACGCATAAGTAATTCTTTTGATTATTGAACCATCTGATTCTCTGAAGCGATTGCTCATAATTTTGAAATATACGAGGCTCTGGCCTAGCAAAGTATTTTTGCCAGGCTTTAGACTTACAGCACACTGACTTAAGGCACTAACGGTTGAAAGTGTAAGTGCTTTTTGTGCCCCCATAAGTAATGCATCTTGAGTTATAGAAAGAGACCATAATTTGAATAAGACTTTTCCGTTTGGTAGAAACATCACTGAAACAAAAATAAAAAGCCACATAGAAATATGAGGAATCAGATAGATTTTTCTTTTTGCAAGCTTTTGAGCTGCGAGACTTAGAATAAAAGCACAGCCTAGAACAATCAGATTTTTTATGAAGAAAACTGAAACCGAAGTAAGAATCAGTATTGATGCAAACAATATTTGCAGGCCCTTCTGAGCTGTTTTATCATTTTGTTTATCAGCCGAAAATGAATTTCCCAAGTTCACGGAACTATTTTCCATACTGCTGATACTTTCTTTGATTCCAGATTTTTCAGCAAAGAAGGCAGTAATAATTCCACTAACTGTATTGAAAATAAGCATAGGCCCGAGTAAGGCAAAAGTTCCATTTCCGATATAGAGACTGGTTAGAAGAATCTGAATAACTGCACTTACAGCAGAACCTGCCACAGAAATTCCGTAAAGGCTTATCGCTTTTCTGGAAATCAGTTTATATAAGCCCCGCATAAAAAGAGCACTCATGACAGACTGCAAAAGTGAAATCAAAAAGAAAGGAGAGAAAAGAGTTCCAGCTGTGAGCGATGCCGCTGTTGCTTTTAATATAGAAAGAATAAAAAAGGAACTGAAATTTATATCCAACGCAAGAAGAATTACTGTGTTAGCAAGGCCTAATCTGAAAAACGGAACAATGCGTGGAAGTATCATTTCTGCATAAGAAAAAAGAAGAGTGAGGGCACACAGGTAAGCTAATTGATTTTTATTCTGAGAGCGCATCAAATTCTCCTTCATCTTCAATAGTAATGATTACGTTATTTGGCAAACAGACAAGAGGAGAATGCCAGCCCTGATTTACACAAGTTTTATTTGGACAGGGAGAGTCTATAATACGTACTCGTCCATCTTTTATTTCAAAAGTTGTTATACCAAGCAGGCCTTTGATCTCGTAGATTCCATCCTTTTTTGCAGAATACTCATAATGATTTCCTGACGCATTCACTTTTACGATACTGCCACGTTGTGTCAGATTTTTGACTGTGAGAAAAATTCCGAAAGCTAAAATTGTTATTATCAGAATGAAATCAAAGGGCCTAAGCTTTTTCATCTTAGGAATATTATATAGTAAATGACAGGTTCTATGTAACTGTAATTTAAATTGCAGAATGGAGTATTTTTTGTCTTTTGGAGTAGTGACTAATTTCATGTATTGGTATTATAATTTTGTTAGTTTTAACTAACCTTTGGAGTTTATTTTTATGAACAGAATGCCGGCAGAAAAACTTTTTCAAACTTATATGGATTTAATCAGCAAGAGAGAAAGCGAAGAAATCTACCGACTGAATGAGCCCATTGGCGAAGGCATTATGAAACACTCGCATATTGCCAAGGGGATTGAACTTGTTTACTCGGAGCTGGAAAGTTACAGTCCTAACTATCAGGCAGAAAAGAAGGAAGTAGATGGGCTGGAAATCATGTACATTGTTGATGGGCACGGCGAATTTGAACTGCAGAACAGACAGTTTGCCAGCGGAGAAAAAGGTGATGTCATGATTTTCAACTGTAAGACTGCGGTGAAAAAAGCAATGCTTGGTAAAAGCGGAATGAACTGCATAAGTCTTATTCTTTTTACCGACGATGCAATTTCCTTCTTAAATGATTTTCTTGGAACCAGCGACTTCAGCAGTTCTGATTTTTTCAATGACATCAGAAAAAGTGACAGCGCCGTATCGTTTCCATGCGGCGAACTTTTGGAAAAACTCTTTCTGGAAACAATCAGACTGCCTGGAGCCTTTTCTAAACATACAGTGAGGCTTGCTGTGGTTCACGCAATTATTCTTTTAATTCAGAGATTCAGAGATAAAGACAGCTGTGATCTGCGTCTAAAAAATGACAGCGCAGATTCTTACTTCAGCGGAACTACCGGTCGTAAAGTTCAAAATGTTCGACGTATTATCAATTCTAATCTTGAAAAAGAAATCTCTATAGAAGAGCTTGCTGGTAAAGTAAATCTGAACCGCACTACTCTTCAAAAAGTTTTTAAGGAAATGTATGGTCTCACGGTGAACGAATACCGTACAAAGGCACGTATTCAACTTGCAAAAAATCTGCTTGCTTCAACAGAACTTTCCATAACCGAAATTGCCGGTCGCTGCGGTTATGCAAACGCAAGTAAGTTTTCTGAGGTCTTCAAAAAGAATGAAGGTCTTCTGCCAAAAGACTGGCGCAAATAAACGAGGGATAAACTGGAGGTTTATATGTCAAATAACAAAAGTAATCGTCCTGTTCCAAAAAGTTCGGCGAGTTTCAAGTCTGCACATCGCGGTCTTATCAGCTGGATTTTTTATTTTGCAGGAAGTAAAAAGGGGCAGTACATTGTTAGTGTATTCTTTGCCCTTTTGAGTGTGGCTTGCTGTATTGCACCATATTTTATTATTGCACGGATTGTTCAGCAGTTGCTGGCTGGAGTTCGTGACTGGCAGCTGTTTTTACAGGAATGTGGAATTACAGCTTTGTTCTGGTTTGGCAATGTGCTCTTTCATGCTATTTCTACAAGCATGAGTCATATCGCAACTTTTAATCTGCTTGGTAATATCAGAAAGGCAATGTGCGATAAGCTTACACGCCTGCCACTCGGAACCGTTCTTGATATGCCTTCGGGTTCGCTCAAGAGTATTATCATTGAACGTATCGACAGTATGGAAACAACTCTTGCCCATATTGTTCCTGAATATACTTCGAACATAATTTTGTCTATTGTTCTTGTTGTTTATCTTTTCGTTTTAGACTGGCGCCTTGCTCTTGCCTGTATGGCAGTTCTGCCTGTTGGCGTTATTGCCATGTGCTTTATGCTGAAGGATGGCGAAGCCCGTTTTAAGTTTGCCCTTGATAAGACAAAGGCTTTGAATGATACCGCTGTTGAATACATTAATGGTATTGAAGTAATTAAGGCTTTTGGAAAATCTAAATCAAGTTATGAGCGATTTGTTATTGCAGCTCAGGAAGGATCTGCCTGCTATGTTGAATGGATGCGCGACTGCATCTGGCCTCATGCCGTTGCAACTGTTGTTACACCTACCCTGCTTTTCTCACTTCTTCCGATTGGCGGATTTATGTTTTTGAAAGGCACAATTGATGCTTCGCTTTTTATTACTGTGATTGTTCTTGCAGTCAGTGCTATTCAGCCATTTTTGATTGCCTTTACTTATCATGATGATATTGCAAAGGCAGGTGCAATTTTTGGCGAAGTTGGTTCTATTATGACATTGGATGAGCTTGAAAGACCTGCCGAGGACGTAAAGAAGCCTGTTGATAATTCGATTGTGCTAAAGGATGTTAGGTTCAGCTATCACAAGGGAATTGAGGGAGAAGAAAAGAAAGAGATTCTCCATGGAATAAATATGTCACTTCCTCAGGGCAGCTATACCGCCTTTGTTGGTCCGAGTGGTTCAGGCAAATCTACAATCGCCCGTCTTATAGCTTCTCTCTGGGATGTAGATTCTGGTAGCGTGGAGATTGGCGGAGTGAATATTAAGGACTTGTCTCTGCAGGAATACAATAGCCGCGTTGCTTATGTCAGCCAGGATAATTTCCTTTTTGATATGAGCGTTCGTGAAAATATCCGTCTTGGCCGTCAGGATGCAACTGATGCAGAAGTTGAAGAGATTGCCCGCAAGGCCGGCTGTTATGATTTTATTATGTCGCTTGAAAATGGTTTTGATACTGTCGTTGGTGGCAGTGGTGCTCACTTGAGTGGTGGTGAACGTCAGCGAATTGCAATTGCCCGTGCCATGATGAAGGATGCACCAATTGTAATTCTTGATGAAGCAACTGCTTATACAGACCCTGAAAATGAAGCAATCATTCAGAAGTCGGTTGCACAATTGGTAAAGGGAAAGACTTTGATTGTTATTGCACACCGTCTTTCAACAGTAAAAGACGCAGACAAGCTTTTTGTAATCAAAGATGGCGTTATCGACAGCGAAGGAACACATGATGAGTTACTGGCTCAGAAGGGGCTCTATGCTGATATGTGGGCTGCCCACATTGATTCAAAGGATGAATAATTATGTTTAGTACGTTAATAAAATTTTTCAAATTCTGTGATGAAGAAAACCGTAAAAAGTTTACAGGTTCGATTATTGTCGGAATCTTCAACTCGCTTTTTATGGCATTTAGAATTGGTGCGGTTGCCGTTATGCTCCGCGGAGTTATTGGAACTGCAATTGAAGGTCAGCCTTTTGAAACAAAAACAATCTGGCTTTCCTTCGGCATTATGTGTGTAAGTATGATCGGCGGAATCATCACCCGTAAGGTTACCGCAATGTGGCAGTGTGAAGGCGGCTACAGAACCTGTGCAAAAAAGCGTATCGAAATTGCAGAGCATCTTCGCTATCTTCCAATGGGCTATTTTAACGAAAACAGCCTTGGTGAAATTACGTCAGTTACAACTAACACAATGGAAGCTGTAGGGGACGTTGCAACCCGTGCAGTTATGATGGTTTTCCAGGGCCTGCTCGATACTTCACTTATTATCGTAATGCTCTTCTTCTTTGACTGGAGAATTGCCCTTGTTGGTCTTGCAGGTTTTGGGTTATTTGAGTTCGTAAACTTTTTCATGCGCTTTGCAGTAAAGAATATTTCTGCAGATAAAATCCGTGACGATGCAGCAGAAATTGGAAAGGTTCTTGAATACATACAAGGAATCGCAGAAGTTAAGGCTTACAACCTTGTTGGTAAGAGAAGCCGTGAACTGAACGACGTTATCAATCGCAGAAAAAAGACTCTTATAAAGATGGAGATGCGTTGTATTCCGGTTTCGAATATTCAGTCTCTGGTTGCAAAGCTCAGCGGTGTTGCAATGATGATCACTTCTTTGTACTTCTACCTGGCCGGAAGTATGGCACTCGCAGACTGTGCGACAATGCTTGTTTGTTCTTTCATGCTCTTTAATGCTCTCGAAGCCGGTGGAAACTATTCTGCACTGCTTCGTACTATCGACCTTGGAGTTACAAAAGCAAGCAAGATTCTGGCCCTGCCTACTATGGATATTGAGGGCAAAGACAATACCCGTCACCCTGAACGTGTTTCAGGGTCTCCCCTCATCCAGGCAAATAATGTTGACTTCGCCTACGACAAGCGTAAAATTATCGACAACATTTCTCTTTCAATTCCAGAGCACAGTACAACCGCAATTGTCGGTCCAAGTGGCGGCGGTAAGACAACCTTCTGTCATCTGCTTGCCCGCTTCTGGGATGTAGACAAAGGTACTGTCACCCTCGACGGTAAAGATGTCCGCGACTACAGCATGGATAACCTCATGAAAAACTACAGCTTTGTTTTCCAGAATGTTTATCTCTTCCACGACACAATCGCAAACAACATCCGCTTTGGCCAGCCAGAAGCTCCAATGGAAAAAGTTATCGCTGCAGCTAAGAAAGCCTGTTGTCATGAATTTATCAGTCAGCTTCCTGATGGTTACGACACAGTAATCGGTGAAGGCGGTGCAAGCCTTAGTGGTGGAGAACGACAGCGTATCTCGATTGCTCGTGCCATCATGAAAGATTCTCCTATCATCATTCTTGATGAAGCGACAGCAAACGTAGACCCTGAAAACGAGCGCGACCTCATGAAGGCTATCGAAGAACTCACTCGTGAAAAGACAGTTATCATGATTGCTCACCGCTTAAAGACAGTCCGTAATGCAGACCAGATTGTTGTAATAGACAAGGGTCGCATCGCAGAACAAGGCAAACATGACGAACTTGTTGCTAAGGGCGGAATCTATGCCCGCTTTATAGATTCGCGCAAAGAAGCAGTTTCTTGGAAACTTTAAAATATGTTATGCTGAACTTGTTTCAGCATCTATAGATTTTACGCAATGACGGCCCTCCTCCTTCCGTCATTGCGTTTTTTCTTTAACTTGACGTGTTAGTTTATTCTAACTATAATAACATATTGTTAGTATTTACTAACTTTTCTAAGAGGAAAAATCAAATGAAAAAACTATCAGAACTCACAAAGGACGAAAGTGGCGTAATCGCTTCGATTAACGGCGATGCACGTTTTGTCAGCAGAATCACTTCTATCGGACTTACACCAGGCTGCAGCATTTCAATCATCAAAAATGAAAAGCACAGACCTATTCTCGTGTATTCCCGTGACACAATGATTGCACTCAACCGCAAAGAGTGTGACGGCATCGAAGTAAAGGAGGCTGCTGTATGACAGACAATGGCGAAACAGTAATCGCGCTGCTTGGTCAGCCAAACTCAGGAAAATCAACTTTATTTAATGCCCTCACCGGCTTAAAACAACATGTTGGAAACTGGCCTGGAAAAACAGTAGAAAAGAAGGAAGGAACTTTTGAGTACAATGGTAAAAAGTATATGGTTGCCGACCTTCCTGGTACCTACAGTCTAAGCGCAAATTCTGATGAAGAAATCATTACACGCGACTATATCGCAAGTGGAAAAGCAGATGTAGTTTGTATCCTTGCAGACTCTTCGCAGCTCGAACGCAGCCTTTACATGCTGGCAGATTATTCTGGAATCACTGTTCCTTGCTTTTTACTTTTGAATCTTTATGATGTTGCAGAAGAACAGGGAAAGCAGGTTGATTTTGCTGCCCTTGAAAAAAAACTCAGAATCCCTGTAGTTCTCTTCTCTGCACCTGATAAAAAGAAATATGATGGATTTTATAATGCCCTCGAACGTGCTATTGAGAAAAAGACTGTTCTTGATTCTTCTTCTCTCGATGCAAAATACAGCACAATTCCAGCTTACAATGAAATTAAATCTCTTATCCCTGCTACTGTTATTCCTGGTTATTCGGAAATTTGGCTCGCAGCAAAAGCAGTTGAAGGAGATGCTCCTGTTACAGCAAAAATCAAAAACTCACTAATCGGAGAAAAACTTGCAGCTTTCACAAAGATTGTTTCTAATCTTGAAAAAGGTGTTCTCTCAACCGGAGAAAAGAAGTTTGCATGGATAGATTCTCTTCTTGATGGAACTGTAAAATCAGAAAAGAAAACCCGCAAACTCGGAAGGTTTGATCGCATGATTACTCACCGTATCTGGGGAAAGCCGGTTGTAGTTCTTACAGTTTTGTTCGGACTCATTGCATCGTTTATTCCAGCCCTTCCGTTCATGGGAATTGGTTCTGCAATTGGAGCACTTGCTAATCCAATCAGCTCTGCTTTGACGGGAGCTGGATGTCCTGCCTTCATAATTGCGATTCTTTGTGATGTTCTTATCAACTCGCTCAGTTTTATTTTTAAGATGCTGGGATTTGTATTCGGCGTTACTCTTGTATTCGGTCTTCTCGAAGAAGTCGGCGTTATGGCCCGAATCTCTTATGTATTCGATAACACAATGTCTAAGCTTGGACTTCAGGGAAAATCAGTTATGCCATTCCTGGTAAGCTTTGGTTGCACAATGGGTGGAGCTGCCGGAGCCCGAGTAATTGATAACTGGGGTCAGAAGGTTTTGACAATCGCACTTGCCTGGGCAATTCCTTGTGGTGCAGCTTGGGCCGTTGTTCCAATGCTTTCTACCGTATGGTTTGGTGCAGGAGCTCCACTTGTAATTGTTGCAATTCTTGCAGTGATGGTTCTTCATATGTGGATTACTTCAAAAGTATTCGGCCGCAAGCTTGTAAAAAAGGAAGACCGCTGTGGTATGATCATGGAACTTCCTCCTTATCACAAGCCACGCTGGGGAAGCCTTTTCCGCTACGTTCTTGGACGTACAAAAGATACATTCTTCCGTGTACTCAAAGTAATTCTTCTTGTTTCATTTGTATTCTGGCTACTCACTTACACAAGCTCAGGTTCAATGGATAATTCGATTATGTATAAGATTGGTCAGGCTATAGAACCTGTTACTAAGATTTTTGGTCTTGGCTGGAAAACCTTTATGGCCTTTATCGTATCTTCTCTCGGTAAGGAAGGAGCTATTGGTGTTCTCAGCACAATCTTTACAGATCACAGTATGCTAACAGTCGGTAGTACAGTAAGTGGTGGTGCTGTTGCAAATATCAACGAGCTGCTTGTTGCAAATGTTGCAAAGCCTGAAGCACTTGCCTTCATCTTTGCAATCACCTTCAATATGCCATGTATCGTTGCCCTTGCCGCAACTTATCAGGAAACACACTCCGCAAAATGGACAACATTGATTGCCTTGTATTACACAATCGGTGCACTTCTTATTGCCTGTGTTGCTTATCATATTGGGCTTTTAATTTGGTAGTCCCTTGTCACCCCGAATTTATTTCGGGGTCTCATTAGCAAGATGCTGAAACAAGTTCAGCATGACGAATTATGGAAGAACTGTTACAATTATTAACTGATGGACGTTCTCGAACAATCGAACTGCTTGCTGGTGAACTTCACACTAGCACCGACGACATTCTGCGCAAAATCGATTTTCTGGAACGATCAAAAATCATCCGCCGCGTCGCGACCTCATATCCACAAAATGAGACTCTGCTCACGGCGGGTAAAAATCCAGTGCCAGTCTGCTCAGGACACTGCACGTCCTGCTCCGGCTGCTCACACGGAAAGGGAAAATCACACTGCGATTCCTGCATGCCAAAAGGCGGCTTTAAGAATATGGGAATCATGTGGGAGGTTGTAAAATAATGGGAACAACAATCGTAATTTTTGTTTTAGCAATAATCGTAGTATGCGCAATTCTCAGCATCAGAAAAAGAATTAAATACGGTTCTTCCTGCTGCGGAACACACGACGCTGCACCAAAGAAAATCAAAGTGAAAGATAAAAACAAATCCCACTACTCTTACACATACACCCTGACCGTAGACGGCATGCACTGTTCAAACTGCGCCCACCGTGTCGAAAATGCACTGAATGCAAAAGAAGGTGTGTGGGCCAGTGTGAAACTTGAAAATAATACAGTTTTGGTACGTTCTAAAAATCAACTTGAATGGGCTGAATTATCTAAAGCCATCAGCGATGCTGGATATACTTTGATTTCACAGTCCTAGTTTTCTAAATCTTTCCTACAAAAATTAGGAAAATGCTGTTTTTGTGGGAAAGATTCAGGTTAGAAATCATGAATTTACCTACAAAATCATGAAAAATACGATTTTTGTAGGTATTTTTTGGTCAAGTCCAAATTCTGGTGTAAATTCAAATCCTGATAAAATCCAAGTTAAGCGACTTCAAGAAACTGCTTCTGTAAAAGAGCAATTTCCTGAAGTTTTATTTTTACTTCGACAGTTA